>Ga0228711_1000148_pt1 | contig 65368 bp, 39 predicted proteins | sample MedpolnodulmetaG_2_FD_177996 | JGI IMG/M metagenome (GOLD analysis project Ga0228711, IMG submission 177996) | Root nodule microbial communities from Medicago polymorpha collected in Santa Monica, California, United States - brown nodules | ecosystem: Host-associated > Plants > Roots > Nodule...
TTCCCATTTTAAAACTTTTTTTTTTTTTTTCCAAAATTTAAAATCTTGATTGTACAAAAACTTAAAAAAAAATCGTAAAAATGAATGCATTACTACAATTTCTTTTAAAATCTTTGAGACATTTTTCCGGTGTTGCTAATTCAAATTCTTCTAATCTCATATTTAGGACTACTTAAATGTTTGCTTAACTTTTTTTTTTTTTTTTTGGTGGTCGGGATTTGAACTCCGGACTTTGCATATATTATATATTGTCCATACCAACTGAGTTAAGCTCACGCGGACAAATGTTTGCTTAGCTTATTAGCACTATATCTTGCTCAAATTTATCGTACTACTCCTGAAAAAAATAAATATCGTACTACTTTTTGTTGTGCAAATTTTATCGCATTACTTTTTTTTTTGCAAAAATCGTATCATCTGTTTATAGTTAACGAGAGTTTATTGACATAAGTGTCAAAATAAACATACTTTTATCTTTACTGCTAAGTAATTTTTTATAGAAAATAAATGTAGCCCATTTTGTGTGAAATAAATTTAGCCAATCTATTTTTTTTTACCAAAGCTAATTCAATTTAGTAAATTAGATTAGGTATATACAATTTCATTAAACAGTTTCCATCTACTATACTCCCTCCGTCCCATATTATAAGCAAAAAAAAAACACACTTATTAAGAAAACTAAAATATAGTAGTTTGTAACATAGTTTTTTGTGTTATCTTTGAAATAAGTTTTATAGGAAGATGTAAAAACAATTTTCATTGGTAGTTGATTATAGAGAAAATAAAAAAGAGAGCAAATTGAATGCACTTTGCATTTAATTTTTCTTTGGAAAATATAATTTTTTGAAAAAACATAATTAAATATAATAAAAGTTGGTCTTTTTTACTTATAATTTGGTAAAAAGAAAATGATGTTTTTTTGCTTATAATTTGGAACGAAGGGAGTAGAGTCTAAAAAGAAGTTTTTGTAATCTTTTTCCTTCTTTTTTTTTTTAATACAAATTTAAGATTTTACGTGTTGTACAAGATATATCTTTACTCATGCACCCTAGACTTTGCCTCAAACTATTTGATAACCATGTAAATCAAGTTTAGGATATAATCACTTCATGTGATCTGTCTGCTCACTCTAACATACATATTATTTATAACTGTTGAATCAAAAAAGTGTGTACGAGATATCTTGCTTTGTAAACGTTTGGCAATATAACAAATTATTACTTACACAATTAAATTTTGGCTTAATTACTGTTTTGGCCCCCTAAGCATCCAAATGTTGTGATTTTGGCCCCCTAAAAAATTTAACTCTTTTTGAACCCTCTATGTTTACCCCCTTTTGCAGTTTTAGTCCCCTAACCCAATTTTGAATATTTCAACGCTGATGTGGCACCCACATCACTTAAGTGAGGTGTCACGTGTTATTTTATTTTTTTAAAATTTAAGTGAATTTTTAATTAAAAATATTTTAAAAAGCCAAATTCTTGTAAAAAAAAAACCAAAATAAAAGGAAATGAAAAAGGAAGGCAAACACGCATCTCTTCTTCTTTGTCTGATACAATACACGCGCTCCTCCTTGCCATCATCACCAGCGCCGCCTCTCCTTCTCCCTCTCCGAGTCACCAGCGCCACCACCGCCGACCTCCTCTCTCCCTCTATTTCCGATCGTAGTTCTCCCTTTATTTCCCAAAATTTTCATAAGCAGGAGTCAAGTTATCTTCCAAATTTAAACATAAAATATGATAAAAACCATTAATGGGTGCATTTGTCTCGTGTACCCAATTGACCAATTTCAGTTTTTTCGACAACAATTTTCTCGCTAAACCAAAAATAATCTAACAACACTCTTCTTCTGCAAATAAAAAATGAAGCAATTAAAAGAGAGGGTAAAGGGTTTCATGAATTAGCGAAAATGGTTTCATGGTAGAAATTCAATTGAAAACCTGGATTGAATTCTAGAAGGAGCACAAAAATGCAATGTGAATCATTAAACCCTAAGCATCACCATCGTTCGCTTCTGCGACAGAGATCTCTCGCCAGAGCTTTTATTCGTTTTGCTGTTCATACCTTCTATTTCTTCTGCTTCTTTTTTCGATGGGTATTTGAATTTGTGATATTTGATTTGGGGGTTTTAGTACAAATAAGGATTGATTTGGAGAAGAAGATGAATGATTTTAAGATGAAGATGGGTTTGTTGAGTATCACAATCGTGAAGAAGAAAAAGCAAAGAGTAAATGGTGTGTAGAGAAGAAGAGGGAGATAGATGAACATCGTTTTCTGATTTTATTTTATTTTTTAAATTCAAAAATTATAAATAAAAATATGGCTTTTTAAATTATTTTTAATTAAAAATTTACTTTTTAAAAAATAATAATAATAACACGTGGCACCTCACTTAAGTGATGTGGGTGCCATGTCAGCGTTGAAATAATCAAAATTGGGTTAGGGGCTAAAACCGCAAAAGAAGATAAACATAAATGGCTCAGAAAGAGTTATTATTTTTAGGGGTCAAAATCACAACATTTGGATACTTAGATGGCTAAAACAGTAATTAAGCCTTAAATTTTAAAAATGAAAAGAAGAAAATAAACGAGGTATGGTAGAGTCAAAGGGTTGCTGTGGAAAGGAGCTGAGGTTTGGATACAGCTTTGAGCACCAGAAACCTCAGGTTTGGACTCTCCACTCTTTCCCTTTCCTATCTCCCAATTCAAGTTCGGATATCCGTTAATCCCTCACCAATCTCCGAACCACCGTGAAAATTGGTTCGGAAAAAAAAAATGAGCACTAGGGTTCCGGAACACTACAATCTCAACTCTCCCACTTCCTTCATCGAAAGCCCTCTCCACGTCCTCAACTCCGTCGATACCCGAACCACCGCCCCCTCCATCGACGACATCACCACCGCCGAAGATCACGCCACCACCGTCTGTTTACCACTTCACAGTACAGAAATCGATGAAGATCGCTCCAGTCTCGAAACAAGCGAATCTTCTAGAACCTTCTACGATATCTTAACCATTGACGGTAACATTCTGCAATCTCTACTTCAGTTTGTTCATCAAATGATGTGGTTAATTGATTTTTATTGTTGTTGTTGAATTTGTGAAGTAGATGTTTCGCCGATTGAATCAGCTAGAGCGAGGTTTATGCAAATTGTGATGGATTATTTTATCGATAATCATGTGATTGAAGTGATTGATACGGATGTTGATTATGGCGATCAAGATAAAATGAACAAGAGGAGGACGAGAGAGGTTCGGTATGAAGGAGATCCGAGTTACGCGCTGCCTTTGATGTATGTAGCTAATATGTATGAGTGTTTGGTTAATGAAGTTAATATTAGGCTTGCTTCGCTGAATGGTATTCGCGATAAATCCATTGGTGTTGCTCTTGAAGCTGCTGGTGGTTTGTATAGAAGACTCGCCAAGAAGTTTCCGAAAAAAGGTTTCTATATTCAATGAAGATTAGATTTCACTTGCTTTTAGCTATTTAATGTTTCAATGTTTTTGGTCATATGATGTATTGGTTGTAAATTTATTATCTTTCTATTTTTATATGCTGTTGCTCGACAGGACCGTGTACATATAAGAGAAGAGAATTGGCAACTTCAACTGAGACGAGGACTAGGTTTCCGGAACTAGTTATACAAGAAGAGAAGCGTGTTCGCTTTGTGGTAGTGAATGGATTGAAAATTGTTGAAAGGCCGAATTCTGTGCCTATTGATGATGCTGAGTGGTGAGTTGCGTGTTGTAGTGATTATTTTTTATTTGATCCATGTAGCTGACCCCAATTAGTTTTTTCCTTTTGTTTATTGATATGTTTTCATTTTAGCTGAAGATCTGCTATGGCTGCTTACATACTTAGATTTAATCTGTTAATTATTACCCTAAGCTATATAGGCCTATAGGATGAATTATTTGCAGCCACGGTTTGTCTATTTTCTATATCTCGGTGGATATTAGTTCCTTTTTTTATTACATTTGAATTTTGTGGGTCTTTTTCGTTTGGATTTCTTTGTTTGTAGAGATTGAAAATCAGTACTATGCTGTTTTTACTTTCTTAATTTTTTGCTATATCAGAATGTGAGACCCAAGAAATAGAACTTGTATTTTATCTGTAGATCCATTGTATACCAGCATTTTATGATGTAAATTATTTTTTTTATGAAATTATTGTCAGTTTTAATTGAAATTGTGACAGCTCTCTGACGCTGTGTTTGCCTGTTCCCTTTTATTACATTTTAATGAAGTTTACTTTCTTCTCTAGCTACTAATGTGTGTAATAACATCACAGTTATGATGAGATAGAGGTTGAGCATTTATTTGAAATTTGCAAGGAGTACAGGCTTGGTCTCACTTGCTTTGTTTTTTGTTTTAGGTTTAAAAGATTGACTGGTCGGAATGAAGTGGCAATCTCAGCTAACGATTATAAATTTTACTCTCCAAGACACAAGTATAGGCGTGGTGCATCAATTTCACTTCCAAATATCCCAGATATCCCTGTAAGAATGCTGTTGCTTCATTTTGGAAAATGAAGTGCTGTTTTTAAGATGCTCAATACATAAGCTACTGCAGTTTTGTGTGCAATGTCTAAATTGTGCCGCTACGGAAATATTTTACTAGCACATGTTGGCTATGAATATGAATATAATGTGCTTTGGCAGCTGCTGCTGCACTGTATAATGATTGATATGTCATGATATATATTATACTAAATGGTATAGTAATACTATTTAAAGGTTGCATAAATGGTAATTGCTGCAGTTTCTTGTCCAAACTTTACGATGTTGACTTTTGACTTGTTTTTACAGAGTTATCCTGGTGCAGACAATTCTACGACATTGAATACTACTCAAGGATATCGCTCAGTAAGTAATATAAAGTTAATATATTATTGTTTTTGTTAATTTGTCATCATATGGGATGGATGGTGAATGCTGTTTTTTCACCTCAGTTTGCTTTTCTGGTTTGGACTGCAAAAATGCAGATGAAGTCAATGATTCCATTAAATTTAAGTTAGCTCATATATAGACTTGGTCCTTGTGTGGTGGTTGATGTCACTCCTTGATTATAAAATGAGAAAATAGAATTATAATTAAGCACTTGATGCTCTGTTACTTTTCTCTCTTTCAGCGTTTCTGAAAATTGAGTCTGTTCATCGTATTTGCATGTCTATACCTTGGTTCTGCTACCTGTTGCTTGGTGTGGCTCTTGGGTTTGATATTTTAAGTGTTGCTTCAAAGTTCTAACGATATTTTTATAATGACGTGGTGCTTTATTTCCCAGCCACAAAGTCAGCACCAAGCCCTCGGCAAACATCACATGCAATCACTGGCACATCAACCCCAGTTTCACCCTGGTCTCCAGAACAATCAAACTATGCACCAAAGTCAGCATGCAGGGCCCTATTCTCATAACCATCAAAATGGCCCCCCTTCACACCTATCTGAAATTTCTCATTCTCACCAGCCATCAATATCTCAACAGATGAGTTGCTTACAATCTTTCACAGGTGGCCATGTCGGAGCACGCTTGCACATGATGGTGAGTTTATTGGCTAGATTATGTTTCAATGTTGATGATGGAACTTTTTATAAAACAATGATAATGTTTTTGATATTCAATTTGCATCTATGTTGTTGTGTCATTTCTCTAAGTCTAATTGCATGCTGGGTTAATACTCAGCTTTTTCAACATTTAGACATGACTCTGAAAGCAAATACTTGTTTTGCATTTCTCAGCCCTCAATAGGACTGCTTACTTAATTATAGCAGTGTGATAATGGGCATACAGTGCATGATGAAGCCAATAGATTGAATATTTCTATAATGCTATGTGAAACACTTGACCAAAGTAATTGATTTGAATGATTTTAACTGTTTGATATATCAGAGAACTATTTTATCTTATGCTGAACTGTATGATGCTGCACAGCCACCAAGTCCTGCGAAGTTTTGCGATGAATGTGGGGCTCCCTATTTGAGGGAAACATCAAAGTTTTGCTCCGAATGTGGTTCAAAGAGGTTAGGAATATGACAGATTTGTCCCTCATCATTCTTTTGATCACAGGTGTATTCAAAGTTTTTTACGATATGACTAGTTTTACATAGTATTCTTAGTTTTAAGAAATGTATTTAGGATAAATAGAAAAATAGTGCAGTTTTGACTTGAAATGTTGTAATCTGTGTAAATATTTGTAATTAATCAATCGGGATTGCACGTGTGCCAGCTTTGTCAATACAGAACTTCAAGAAGCTGAAAGCTTGAAGGTATCAAGTTTACATTTTCGGCTCTTTTGCTACGTTACAGACCATATTTTTGCTAATTAACCACATGGATAACAGTGGTGTGTTGTCAACTTGTTTAAGGTATGAAGGAATTATAGATTCAAATTGGAAGAATATGCTATACAGACTAGTAGCTCAAATTCTGTCCAGATTTGGTTTTGGCTCTTTTGACTTCTCGATTCTATTTATGGAAAATGCTAACAAATTTTCATTGTATTAGTAATCAAAAGTGGTAACTTTTGCATAGAAAATTCCGTATTTATAAATTTTACATGTGTTCGACTTGTAATTTCAAGATAAAATTTCTTTATTTAAGTTCCTTAAACAATGTCATTAACATTTGTTAACCTAACTCTTTATTTATTCACTTAAACCGTAATGAATTCAACTTAAAGTCTTAAACATCTCGTCAAAACTTAGTCATTTTTTTTTTGTGCGCACTTTTTCCTGATCCATTTTATTTATTTATTTTTCTGTTGATTGAACCATTCTCTGTTTCTTGGATTTTAAATGGTTGCGATTATTTAGACAGCCGAAAATGCCAGTCTTCGTAAATTTATAGTCACCATGAAAAGCTTAGTGACTAGATTACCGAATGTTTAATGCGATAAACATAAACAATTCAAATAAATGCAGCTCATAGGTCAAGACTAGATTACTGAAAAATATAAAGAATAACATGAATCCGTAGCATATTTTGTTTACGAATGAGTGTTCATTCCTGCAAGTATATTGATGCATTCCAAAATTGAATGATTTTATATCACCCAGTTTATGAGTAAAAAAGAACACCCGTAGTTTATCATAAGTACTAGTTTAATACCAATTCTTGGGATTTTAAGAAATAACTTTATCTAAATTAAATGTGGCAAAATCTTATAAAAAAAATTGTCATTTTTCTCTCATATCTGCACAATCTTGTAAGGAAACAAAATATATCCTACCACCATAATTTCAGCTAAGATCATTCTCACAATTTATTACTATCACCATCATGTCGCAAATATACCCCACCATTACCACACTGAGCTATCGTTATTATCATATCACAGTGTTGTTTGCCTCTTTTTGGAATTAGTGTTGTTTGTCTTTATCATACCCATACTCTTGCCATTGTTATGGTTGCTACCACCACCGCCATATTTAATTAAGTTAACAAGAGATTTGGTGAGTGAGTGATTGATAGAAAGAGAATAAATGGATCAGAATTGTTCTGATATTTACACACATATAAACAAACCCCTTATGAACTGATCTGTTCTTCATGACATCATTATTCATTATGATTGTTCACTTTCTGTCTGCTACTTTTTCCTTTGGATTCCACCTCTCATTAATTTCATGTGGTCTAATTTCGTTTTGGGTTTCATTGCTACGTCCTGCACTTTGGAAATGGTTGTAACTATCTGGAAAAGTGTAGATAGAGATTGAACATGGAGTTTTTATGGGCACAACTTATTTCAGCTAACAAAAATCTATTCAGCTGTTCATGGCGACTTGTCATTTCATATAATTTATAGCGAATCGTGATGTTTCATTGCTGCTTCATAAAAAATTCATAACTATTCTACTAACTACAGAACAGAGTAAAATTGCTTGCAACTCATAACAACTTAAAAAAAATGTCATATATGCAGTGCAGTGCATAGAAAAGCAAAACCAATGACAGAAACACACTCCTCATTAACTTCAAGGTAACAGCGGGTTCCAAATGGAATAGCTACGACATACAGCTCTACAAAACCTAAAACATAATAGGGGGAAATTGTAATAGTTTCAGTGAAACAAGGACCAAGAATTGCATATGTCCCGGTCCTGCTTCCCCCCACCCTCCCCCAAGAAAAGGTAAAAAATCCCACATTCTTTAAAACAAAACATAAACAAGCATCACAACAGTATATATTATGAATAAATGATGATGCTGACAATTGCCAAAATCACAATTACTTCAAAACTTTACATAGTAATGATTATTACATTGTGAAATGTATAGAGAGAAGCACAAAATGATGTGATAGGAAAGGGTATTTTATTAGAAAAAAAATGTGGATAAACCCTAATTGCAAAGATTGAACACCACTTCAGGGGTCTGCACCTATCTATGCCCTTAATCCTCTCTCAAATGACAAGATATTTTCCCTTTCACTCCTGATTATTTTATATACAACATAAACCCATCTGTAACTAAACCTAACTAACTAATATCTCCTCAACTGACACCCCTCTCAATGTTTCCAGCCTTCAAAATAGTTTCACCTTGTCCTCAAAGTGAACTGCTTTGTCATTGATGGGAATAAGGTTCCAATGGACTCCCACTGTCTAATATATTAAAACTTGACAAGTAATCGCCGTCGTCATCATGTAATACAAATTCTCTTGAAACTCCACCTTAGCTGCTTGAATGAAGATTGCATGGAAGAGTCGCATTTTGCTCGCTTTCCGAGAAAACCACAACTTTAGAGCACTCCTTTTCAATGACATCACTGCCGATGATAGCTTTTCCTCCTCAGGTTACCCTAATGGCCCAAAAATACTGATCTGTGTTGATTAGCCACCAATAAGCTTCCTTTCTATCAAATGTTGAATCATCCTAAGTAGAGAAAGTTACTATATAAGGCCTATGTCTAATAGAGACTTGAGATCACTACTAAAGTTGTATGTGTTGACAATATTAAAATTAATAAAATAGAACGAAAGTATCATATACCTTGTATGTCTAATATGTATAAGTGGTAAAAAGCGCATCCACTATGGCTGTATGTCTAATCAGTCCTTGGGTAGGAACTTTAAGCTTGAGGAATTATGTAATACTAGTAAAGAAGTAAACATGCTGTAACAAAAGGAACAAGACTATAAGACAAATTGCATCAGAAATATGACTAAAGAAAAAAGAGAAATCTGTGTATATACACGAACAGTATCCAGTAGTTATACCTATCATTATGAGCTTTGTAATTACAATAACAGCCAAATTGATCCCCGCTCACTAAAGGAAGTCAAGACTTTCAGTTAACAGGGAGGCATCATTTTATGGGTTGTCTTGATGATCACATCAGAAACATGAATATTGAAAGGCACGCCCTAGAAGCTGTAGGATTTACATCAAGAGAAAACAAACGTCTTGAGAATGAGAATGCATCAACTAGAACAGGCAATTGCCATTATATAATGATGCACCAAATTCATTTCAATTAGATTACTCAACTTTGGCAAAAAACTGAAAGAATCCACATTTTGTGCCATAAAGATAAGAGTAGGCCAAACCAAGTATATAAAAACAGGTTTTTCATCTCAAGTGTGTATAGAGGGAACTTTTATGTCCATTGTCTCAGCAACTAGGCCCCTCCTCGTCATATCATTATGAAGTTCCTGAGCTTCATTTGTGTCTCCTAGCTCATAATATTTTTTCAGAAGACAAACACAGAGAATCTGATCAGGAACAACACCGTTTATGAGCATCTCATAAAAAAATGACTTGGCCTGTTGTAATTTACCGCAATGCGACAAACCCCAGACCAATGAAGTATAAGCATGCAGATCAAGTTCCATACCCGATTCAACCATTCTATTTTTCAAACTCAAAGCTTCTTCAGGATTACCATGCTTCAGGTTCCCATCAATCAAAGCAGTATAAACGAACTTATCTGGCCTGATTCCCTTATCCAACATCTCATTGAACAGCTTATTGGCTGCTTCAACACAATCAATTTTATAAAGGCCGTCAATCAGTGCAGTAAAAGTAATAATATTCGGCGGCAAACCAGTTTTAGTCATGCAGTCAAAGTAACTGACAGCCTGTTGAACTAAACCTTTTTTGCATAAACCATCAATCAGTACACCATAGGTTACAGCCGTTGTCTCGATACCAAATTTCTGCATCTCTTGTAATAGATTAACAGCCTCTGTGATTTTTCCAACCTTAAAATATGCATCCATAAGGGATGTGTATATATAACTATTTGTAGTCAAACCATGATTCTTCATCTCACGCATTACTGCCTCGGATTCCTCTATTTTATTTTGGCTACAAAGGCCCCATATTTTGGTTCCATAAAGTGGCGAATCTAGTTTGAAGTTTTTCTTGTTCATTTCTTCTAAAATATCCATGGCTTTCTCCATCATCTTAGCCTTCATATATCCATGAATAAGGGAAGTATAAATTTGCAGATTAAGTGCCACTCCAGCTTCCAACAATGCTCTGAATAGTTCTTCCGCTTCTTTCATTCTACCATCTTCACAAAGTCCATCGAGTAATGCAGTATAGGTAACGATATTTAAGTTAAGACCAGCCTGCAACATCTCATTTGCCAGTTTGAATGCTTCACCCAGATTGCCTATTTTACAATTTGCATCGATCAGAGACGTATATGTAAACTCGTTGGGTTGAAGACCAACACGTATCATGTCAATGAAAAATTTAAACGCTTCCAGCATCATGCCAGCCTTGCAAAATGCGTCTACCATTGTGCTATAAGTAACAACATTTGGCTTCAACCCTCTTTCCTTCATCTCACGCAGATAACAAAAAGCTTGAGGAATTCCTTCAAATTTACAGAAACAGTTGATTAAAGAATTGTATGTAATCACATCTGGTTGACATCCTGCAACTTTCATTTCCTCAAAAACAAAAACTGCTTCGGCCAGTAATCCCACCTTTCCATACCCATCAATGAGAGAATTATAAGTGACTACATCCGGCTTAAGGCCCGTCTGTTTCATCTGTTCAAACAAGCTCCTAGCAGTTTCTAACTCCCCTTCTTTGCTCAAATAACCTATCACTATATTATACGTGAAAACCGAGGGCGAAAGGCCAGCCCCGGCCATCTCATTGAAAAAACTCAAGGACAATTTCCCTTGACCTGATTTTGAAAACTTGTGAAGAAGCTCATTACAGGACCGCACTGTCGGCAGAACCCTGAACTTGTTCATCTTCCAAAAACATTGCCTAGCTTCTTCAAGCATCCCTAACTCAACCAAAACACCAAACAAAGCATCAAACACCCCATAACCCGTCCGACACACATTCCTAGTCAACCACAACATATCAAACCAATCGCAACCCGGAATTTCCCTCCTCAACAAAATCCACTCTTTAATAACACTTTTCGCATCAAAATAAAACATACCACAAAACAAAATATGAACAAGAATACAATAAGATTCAGTAGTGTGGCGAAACCCAGCTTGATTCCCTGCACTATAAAAAAACTTCAATGCAGATTTTGGGTTCCCTTTCAAATTCACCAAAACCTTAGACACCAAAATAGGTGCAAGTGATGAATCTAGCATATGGGACCCACCATCACGCTGCAAGAATCTACGCACTGTCTCTGAAACATTATCATCAATAGAAGGTTTTGAGCTAAAAGGGCATCTAACAACACAAAGAAAACCAGTGAAAAAAATCATGGGTGGACCAAAAATCGAATTTTGAGAAGATGGGGTTGATAGATTGAAGAAAATGGAAAATGGGTTTGGATGAAATTGTGAATTGAAGGAGCTTACTCGAACTCGAACACCAGTGATGTGGAAGAGATTGCGCGCAAAATGCAACATGATTTGATGAAAATAGATTCAATTGGCTTTAGATTCTTCATATTGAGAAAATTGGAATTGGTAATGGCGGCACATTACAAAGTTTGATTCTTGTGATTGAATGAATCATCATGATTCAATGAATGCATGTTGTTAGGGTTTAGGGTTTTCTTTTTTGTTCATCGAGGTTTATAATCTTTTTGTCTCTTTTTCTTTTTTATTTAAAAAAAATAATCAAACAAACCTTTTTTCTTTTTTACCATATTTTCTTTTTATCGTTATTTTTTTATAAAACAAATTCATTTTCTCATTAAAAAAATCATTTTCATTCTCAACATTACTTATTGATCATTTCTATATTATAATTAGTATTAAAACCGGTATTTTTATCCCTAAAAAAAAACAGTATTTTTATTGATAAAAGTAATAGAAGCTGTAAGATATCTTCTTAGAGAAATGAGAGTATAAAAGAAAGAAAAAAACTTAAAAAATCCATTTTTGTAATTTGGTGTTACTATTCTAAAACAACATTTACAAAAGAACAGGGGAAGTACAATTAATATACATTATTATAAATGTAAAAAAGCATGTATATGTTCAATTGTTTCTTCTCGTTATCTCACTAAGTTTTTGATATAAAAAAATATCATTATAAAACACTTTTAGATTTACATTGTACGCAAGTGAAACTGTATTTTAATTATGTTTGTTATTGTTATTAATTCAATAATTGGGAAAAGCTATCTTGAAGCGACTACTTCTCTCTAAAACTTTAAACCTCTCCCTTCTCTCTAAAATTTTTCACAGACTGACTTATCCTTTCTTCTCTTTGTAGATCCAACTCTGTAGACTAGAGATGTGGATCTCTTGAACGGTGGTGTGATGAGCGACGGTCGTCCTCCACACCACCATTTCGCCCTTTCCTTTCTGGAGTTCACCCTCTTCTGTCGTTCATCGCTGCGTTTCTCACCCTTTTCCACTGCATCTTGTTTGTTTCTAACCGTTTCTTGATGTTCTTCACAATCTTTTGGGCTATGTCCGAAAGGTATGGGCTTATTTGTTTATTTGTTAGCCGACGTTGTTTGGGCTTTGTGCGCCGCTGTGAAGCTCACCTGTGTCGCCTCCGATGTTTGTGTTCGCGATGGGTTGTGGTTGTGGGTGTTGTTTTGTTGTCATGTGATGCTTTTGCTATTTGGTTGTTGCAGTTGGGCTCTTTTGTTGTTGTTACGGCGGTTTGCTTTTTTGTTATTGTGTTTTATCGTTTGTACTGTTTGTTATATGTTTGTATTGCTCTGCTTGATCAGTGATTGTGGTGGTTTCAGACCTTAGGTCTTGTTTGCAGTGTTACTTGGTCTATTAACCCGGAAGGGTTTGGTTGATTGAAACCTGTTGTTTTGGTCGTTTGAACTCTTCAAGTCTCTGATGTTCCAGATTTGTTGGATCCGCAGGTTTCAAGGCTTCATGTCTGCCACTACTCGGCTACCGGTTTTTTATTTGTGTTAGTCCTTGTGAGTGTCATCAGAATGTTGATGCTCGAAAGAGCTGAATGCTTGCTGACGTGTTCAGGGAGCTGTTGGCACTTGCATTTTGTTACCGTGTTGGCGGTTAATCCATTCGTCAAATTGAAACCCTATTTTTTCTTTATAGATAGTCACTTTTCATATTTATTTTTTTTAACTTGGTTTCGCGCTTATACGCGGGTTCGCTAGGTTGCACCTGCGATGCGTGAATTTTTGTTAGAACAAATTAGAGTTGGTTCATTTGGCATGATTTATCACGATGTATTTTGGTATGAGTTGTACCTAGGTCAGGTCTAATGTCCCCCGTCACTGTATCACTTTTTTTATTTATAATATATTCATTTTGCCTAAAAAAATATATATTCAATAATTATATGATTCATACAATATCCCCGTGAGCTTAGCTCAGTTGGTAGGGATATTGCATATTATATGCATGGGTCAGGGTTCGAACCCGGGACACCCCACTTCTCCACATTTAAACGTGTGAGCTCTAACCCCTATGCTACTTGCCCAAAAAAAATAAAATATGATTCATACAATAAAATTCATTTTTTAATTGAATTTAATTCATCTAACTCATGCAATATTTAAGACTACACAACCCATACAATTGCAACAAAAAATACAAATCATGGAACTGTGTTCTCATGAATAATCATAAAATGTTTATTTTTTTAATAAAAATTACAAAAGTTTATAACCATACAATAAATTCATTCTCGTGATCATAAAATAATTATGAATTGTATATATTATCATACAGTTTAAATTTTGTAAAAGAAAGTCACACAGTTTAAATGAATTCAATTCATAAATATTTATGTATCAAGCAATCATACAACCATACAATTTATTACACATGAATTGATTAAATATTTCATTGAGATAAAAAAATGATTGTTATAAAATACTGGTCACAATTGATTATGAATCCAAATATTATATTATGACCCCGTTTGGTCCGAGCTTATGAAAAATAGCTTATGTAAATAAATAAACTTTTATTTTAATTTATAAGCTCTCACTAACAACAATTGTATCTTCATAAATGGTTTTTTCATAAACTACCTTAAAAAATTTATAAATAATACATAGAAACTTATTTATTTGCATAAACTATTTTATATAAGCTCTAAAATAAGCTAATCAAAACAGGCCCTGTGTATAGTTATATCTAGATATTCAAATTTTATTTTAAAATTATTTAATTGATTAAATTATATATTTTTTACTATTAGTAAGAGGTTATTTTTAATTAAACACCAAGATACGTTAATCTACGCTTTCATCTCTCACATGTTTAATTTCTTACTAAAAGTAAAAAAAATGTTTTCATTTTTCGTGTTCATTGTCGGATATCAATACCTTTAAACTAACTCTATCCTTTTTATTTCATAACAATAGCATCTATTTATACTCAATCGTTTTTTTGGGGTGTACTCGACCATATTCCTTTAGATATTTCATTGAAGAATCATATTTTCTGACATAGCTCACGACAACCACTCAATACATTACTCTTGGCCGTCATCGAGTTACTATTTTTCTAAGTGATGTTCTTTTTTGTTCAACGTTCAAATCAATATTGTCGTGACTCAGATCAAGGATGTCGTATAGAGGTGTCGATTCTTATTCGTCACATAAAGATATCCTTTTCTAATTGATGTCTTTTTTGGCACCACAATTATAATATTTTCATCAAGAGAAATTTGTTAATATTAGGTGTCTATTCTTATTTTTACTTCACTCAAAAAAATAAAATCTTATTTTCACTTATTGAAATAATTTTCAACCCGTCACAACATATCAATATTTTGTTTGATACTTCATTTATTTGGAAAACTCAAGTTTTTTTTTAACAAAGTTTGTTTTTATTATTTATAAATTTAAACAAAAATTTGTTACTTATAATGATGTTTACATGATGAGTTGAAATTTTATAAATAAATGAATAACAATATTAAGAAAGACGTCTAAAAAAAAAGATGTGTACAATAGAGGTTTTTGCAATTGCTAATATTTTTTCAAACATAACTTGTATTACTGACCACTTAAGTTTTGGTCATTAATCTCACTTTCTCTCGCTAATGAGACTGATTTTAACTTATGTGGGCTCGTGATAATAATTGCAAAATGAAGTGTTAACACAATACCTATTGCCCAGTAAATTAGCAGGTAGGAAAAAGATCATTGGCTCATTTAGCAGCATAACACAACACTAACTACTACAATGAAACTTTTTTCGTGTGAAAAAACTCAAACGAATTCATGTAACTTTTATCGTTTGAAGCTTTGACGGTAATAGCAAAAAAGTGTCTAACTCATATGTGCAACCAGGATCAAAATGTAACACATGTCTTAAAATATTTTGACCATGTATTGTTTAACAAAATGTTCATTAAAATATGTGTACATTAAACACCGTCGTAGAAACTCTCTCTCGCTGCTAAATGCTAATCTTGGACAAGCCTTAGCCTTCTATAAGTAACAAATTAGTAATATACATTCACTTTATTATAAGAGGATGCAAGTATTGTGACTTTCAATAAAAATGTTACTTAAAAAAAATGTTTGTTGATGTGCATCCACTATGTTATAAACCCATTAAAACATTAAACAACAAAAAATACACAACATAGACCTTCTCCTAAACAAAGAGTGTAAATCAACAGTTCTAATATATATATATATATATATATGAGTTTTGCCAGAAGACACCTTTTATGAAGATGTCTTTTAGCAAAGTTATAACTAAAAAGTGGAAATCATATCTTGAGGTGTGAGTTGTTAAAAGACAACTTCATGGGTGACTTATAACAAAACCCTATATATATATATATATATATATATATATATATATATATATTTGCGAATGTTCGTTACAACATTTTATTTTAAAATTGAGTTAGATTAGTTTGTTTGAGTAGTGTTATCAACACTCTCTTTTAAATACTTTCTCTAAAACTCACTTTTTTATTGATTTAAATCATTGTGGATTTACACTTTGGAAATATAACCTACATAAAGTAGTGAGACATACAGTGATTTTATCGAATAAAAGAATGAGTGTTAAAAAGCGTGTTGCTAAGATCCCTCAATTTATTAAACCAATTTAGTTAGATTGCGGGAGTGGGAAAAAAATATTAAGATGCGAGAAGGTTACTTAGAGTAAAAAATAAATAAATTTAAGTCTAAACAATACGATGACTTATATGACCTCGTTAAATGACTTAGAGTTCAATCATTGGCCAGAACCAAGGCCATGATCATTTCTCTTTCTTTTTAACACGAGATTGTAGAAAGTAGAAACGCCCCTACGGTGAAGGCTGAACAACTTCTTCGAAAAGTCGAACACCTTCGTTGGAATTTGAATCCGAAATTTTGAAGTTGTGTATGTCTGTTTTTTTCGATGGACAATTGTGTATACAAGTTGTTTGCAACTTTGTCTACGAACCAAATAAATTTAAGAAATGTTATGCAGTTATTATTTTTATTTTGTATGTGTTTGATTTATATTTTTAAGATAAAATTTCATATAAAAATGATAACTTTTGCATTAAAAGTTATACAATTATTATTTTTATGTGTTCGACATACTATTTCTTATAATAAATTCCTTCTATTTTAATTTTGTAGTACAAAATTGTTTTTCTTTCTTATGATAGAAAGAATGAAATTGGCTTTGATTAATTATTAACGTGACATGCAAGCACACGACAACATGATTAGGGTTATCATCGTCAAAGTTAAGCTCCTTCACTCTATTTTTTTTTGTTAACCCTCTGATTTCTACACCATAAAATCTTAGTAATTTGGAGGTAAGACAAGTAACATCTGATCAAGAATTATTCAATTCAAGATCGAACTCAAATTCTCATGACTAATTCGTCGTTTGATAAAATCCATCAACTACTTAGCTCAATCCCTAGTTGGTTAGTCAAACTCGAGTTTAATCATATTAAACTAACTAAATTTGAAGAGTTTTGCATCACAGACAAGACAAATACTAATAATTAGTGAGAAGTAACAAGAGATTAAAATTACAATTAAATCATAATCATAGAAGTGTGGAAGTGGACCACAAAAGCATCTGATGGGAGCCAAGAGAAGGCAGTACAACAGATGACAGACAACTCCATTGCTGCCTCTCTCTCTCAGTCTCTCTGTTCATTGAAAGTTGAAACATAGAAAGAATACTGTCACCATTGCAACTTAAAGCTTCTTTTTTCAACCCCACACCACACTTAACTTGCTTACAGCTTCTTTCAACACAGAAATCAAGGACAACCCATTATGTAAAGATTGCATTTTCACTTCATCAAGGACAACCCATTTATCAAAAATGGATTATGAAAGGATTCAAAAGCCTCAGGTTCATTTCTATCTATCTCATTTCTTCCAACACCCCCTTTTAGTTTGATTTGAAGTTTTTAACATTTCACTCTTTATTACCAGCTTTCTGTGCTATTTGGAAACTGATATATCAATGTAACAATGTTAAAGTTGTTTACTTTTCTCGACTTTGCTGCAAAGTGTAACACTTCTTTATGATCTGTTCCTTTTTTGAGATTCTTTTATGATTTTGGTTTTTGGTCTTATTTGGAACTTGGGTTTGTAGGGTGGTGGTGGATTTTCACCAGGAAAATTGAGGAGCATGCTTCTTGGTGTGGAGAAGAAAAGGAAACAAGAGGAAGAGCTTGATTCTAATTTTACTCCGAGATCTCGAGATTCAGACATGGATGAATCTGGTATGTTTTTTCATGTGATTTTTGTTCTTGTTTCTTTGAAACTATAATGCTGCTTAGAAATAGTGTATCTTAGATGTTGAGTTCTCTAAATGTATTTTTTGTCAGAGTTTGTTGGTTTCTCCATGACCATTGTGTGATTGCATTGTTTCTTATGATCTACTGATTCTATATTCTTTTCACTGACATATTTTAACCGTTGGTTGAGCCACTTGTTTGAAGAGTTTTAAATTCAAATTTCTTTTGATTTGTATCCTGTTTGGATAAACAACTTAATTAAGTGTTTATAGTATAAGTGCGTATCATATAAGCTATTTCTATAACAACACATAAAATGAGATGAAATTATTTTCATATAAGTTATACATTGTTTTCATAAGCTGTTCTAGAGAGCTTACAAAAAAAAGTTGAAAACAACTTACAGACATATCATAAGTTTTTTTCATAAACTCTTTAAATAGTCTCACTGGTGTTTATGCCAACAGATAAGCTCAAATAAGTCAATCCAAACTGGCCCTACATAACATATGATATTGAAAGGAGTGTCATTTATGGATCTGCCTGTTACTAACTTACCATAATAGAGTGGCTGGTGTTTCCTATTTTGATTTTGGTAAGCTCACATATCTGTTATCTGTTATAGGTGGCAGCAGTTCTGATCATTGTAAATATGTAGATGTTGTGAGTGTCCTTCCTGAATATTCAACCTCTACCGATCAAACCTGTAACATAGAGGCAGATTGTGGTGACCGTTTGGTGAAGGCTAATGCAGTAATGACTTCAAGGAATAGAATCCTCGAAGACCCTTCTTTAGATTACGATTGTGGGTATGATAGTATGATCATGTCCCCATCAATGTTTGAATTTCAAAAGGCTGAGCGTGCCCCACCACGAGTACCCGTGGGACCTTTCTCAAAACCAGCACCATCTAAATGGGACGATGCACAGAAGTGGATAGCAAGTCCCACATCAAACAGGCCAAAGACTGGACAAAGCCAGGGTCAAGGTGGGCATGCAGTTCCGCGTAAGGTTGGTGGTCTTGGAAGCCGGCAAGCTTCAATGAAGGTTGTCGTTGAAGTTCCAGATCAAAAAGAAATTGGTTTAGATGAACCGGATACCAAGCAAATTGATGCAAATCAAACAAAGATGGAAAGTGGCGGACAGAAGTTTGTGAATTGGGATGATGACCCCTATGCAATTGCAGATGCTTATGGTAAACTTATGATTTTGGTTTAGACTACTTTACCGAGCTATCACTTGAACACGCTATCTTTTCCAATTTCAAAATATAAAAAAAATTATTTTCCTGCTATTTTTATGGAAATTGGCTTGGTCTATTTATAATTTCTAACGTGTCCAGTTGATGCAGGCTCTGCAGTCTGCAATGCAGAGGACATAGCTTAAAGATATTAATTAAAATTTTGGTAGATTATGTTAATTTAGTTGGTAACTTATGGCCAAGGGGTTCTTGTATGGGGTTTTCTTAGGTTATTATTTTAAGGATGTTAAGGTTTGTATTTATTTAATTGGGGCTGTTTATTCACAAGTTTGACGAGTCCTGTATGAATGATATAATTAGGTATGAAAAATATCAACTTCCAGGTGTGTGACGCATCTCTTTTTCTAGGAAAAATTTATTGCCCTTCAGTAGTACTGAAAGAATGGGTTCTACTACTTACCGCAATTCATTTTTTTTCAAGTCATTTTTAAAACATGCTCAGAGTGTAATAAAAAGCTAAAATAAAAAGGTAGCTAAGCATTTAACCAAAAATGGAATGGCAGGAATACCCACTTTTTCGGTACCAAAAGCTGGCATATAATTTTATCCAGTGCAATGTCTGAGAATTATAGGTGTGGTACTGAGATGCCAAGGTGTCTCCAGTCTTCTTTTATCTTCTGTTGGTAGTTTTATTAATTTTATCAACAACATCTATTCAATTTTTTTGATAGGAAGTGTTAAAGGATGGCAATTATAATAGGATCAATTAGTTAGTTAGGAATTACTTAGGAGGCTAGTCTCTATAAATAATCCATTTGTATCCTTCATTTCACATCTTTTCAATATGATTCCCTATGAGTTTTACTCTCAATTTCCCAGCTCTAAAGGTATAGTTTCTCCTTGATTTCCTCTTCCTTGTCTGATTCCTAATATGATATAAGAGCGATACCTTCCACTGCTATGTCGGCCTTGCCAGAGACATCTGGCACCTTTCGCTGTCTCGCATAGAGACCTTTTTACGGTTATTTGATCTAGCATCATTCCTCGTGATTTACTCCATTATTTGTCATCCAAGGATTCTGCTAGTGTGTGTCTTAGACCTTTGGCTTCTTGAATTAGACTTTCCGTGCACATTCACCAATGGTTAACCATAATTATGCTGATTTCTTCATAGTTTTGCTCAAATCTTGTTTTTTATGAAAAGAAATTATGTTTTAAAAAACTTTCATTCTAAGGCCTAACAGCGAAGTCATTTGAGTGGGCACATTAGATTTACTTAGGACAATTACTTACTTTTCTGTTGACTGGATTTGTAAGTCTTAAGTCATATAATAAGTAGTTCGAGACTTGGGAGACATGGATGTGAAATTAACTAATGATATCCTATGATTAGAAGTTGCTAAAACTATGGAAATAATTGCATTTGAAGCAGTTAAATAAACGGAGTAGTTTAATTTAGTAATTATAGTACTTGTGACCGACTCTCACTGATTCTTCTTTGTTCTACTGTTTTCTTTTGGCTGTTTGATATCAGCGGTTAGTCTCAGCCAGCATAATTCATCTATTGCTGCCCAGACTGCAGCAACCTTTGTTCCTCCCCCATCAACAGCTCGATCTGTGTCAATGAGAGATATGGGAACAGAAATGACACCTATTGCTAGCCAAGAGCCATCAAGAACAGGTACACCAGTAGGGGCAACAACACCAATGCGTAGCCCTAATTCTTCCAGGCCTTCTACTCCCACTAGAGCCGCCCCTTCAATTTTTACCGATCCATGTAACGATAATCTGAATCTTAACAAGAACGAGTTGTCTGAAAAGGAGCTACAAATGAAAACCAGGCGAGAAATAATGGTCCTTGGGACACAACTAGGTAAAATGAACATTGCCGCCTGGGCTAGCAAAGAAGAAGAGGATAACGATGCATCCACTTCACTTAAAACAAAAAATGCTGAACGACCAGCTAAGAGTGTCGTTGAAGCACGCGCAGCAGCATGGGAGGAGGCTGAGAAGGCCAAATATATGGCCAGGTAAGTTTACTCTAATTATGAATGTTTTCACTATCAGTTGAATATGAGCTATCTGAAGAGCAGTTACGCACAGGATATACCTTGGTTTATAAAATAAAATAGGAGCTATACTGAGAAGTTACAAATAAGAATGTTTTAATGCTCTAAACTGCAAGGAAGCACTTAAGTGCACTAAATTATTTGATCTATATCGATTATAGATGAAAATTAAAATATTATCATTCTTGTGAGTTGTGAGTGAGTACATAATACACCTCTAGAAGATTGTCATTCTTTCTTACCTAACTCCTTTAATCTTATTGTTGTCATTCTTCTAATAGGGATATGGTGTTAATTATGCAGATTTAGGCGCGATGAGATGAAGATTCAGGCATGGGAAAATCATCAGAAAGCAAAAACAGAAGCCAAGATGAGAAAAATTGAGGTGTGCATTGTCTGCTTAAATACTATTTTTGTTGTTTCTAATGTGGCATTTTGCTAACACATGTTAAGAATACAAGAGTAAATAATTTATATGATATGGATATGGCTATATAGTTAAAGTTTCAACACTACTTTGAGTTTATTTAGTTTCTCATATTATTCTGTTATTCACCTAGTACCCTTTTTTATCCCTCTACACCTAAAAGGCAAACCATATTAATGCAACTTCCACATTAAATTGGTAATTGTGTTTATTAAAGGATAAAGGTTATCTATCTTAACTCAAGCTCATGAGAGCTTGTGTAGACTCACCAACGTCCAACGGTGTATTGAACACTTGTAACTGCCCTAACTGTTTCTGTTTATCTTGTAACTAATTGACTGAAATGTGTCACTGTCCATCATTCAATCACTCTTAACTGGCTAGTGCAGGTCAAAAGGCAATCTATAAATAGATATGAAAGATCACAAACTGTGATTTGAAGAATTTTTTTTCTTTTTTCCTGGTGTGCTACTGTGGAGATTTGAAGAAATTCAGTAGTTTTAAATTTCAAATCATTGGTTCCTGGCATGAAATACACGATCAAATGTTTAGGAGTTTAAACCTTGCTGATTTAATGTTTCTAAACCCAAAGATTCATCCTTGACATGATGCTCACATTTTTACAGGAGCTGGTTTCTTGACCAGTACCTTCAATAGAAATTCAAGATGTCGGTGTTGAAAATTAACGATGCAATGCTGTTTTGTACTAGATTTAAAATTTTGTATAAAAAACAATAATTACTTGATCACAATAGAATTTGGTGATCATACACCTACAATATAAACTAGTTTTACATGTCCAATTGTATTTTACCATGATAGGTGTTTGTGAGTGTTTAAAGAAATAATATTATGTAGTAAGATGACGAAATACGATTGAACATTTGTATAAACCTTGTTTATAGTGATGATACATAGCTATTAAACTCGTGAAAATAATACTTATATCACCTCCTCCCCCAACAAAAAAATGCCAACAATAATGATAATACGTTGGTTGCAGGTAGAGGTTGAAAGAATACGGAGTAAGTCGCATGATAAGCTGATGAACAAATTAGCAGCTGCAAGGCACAAGGCTGAGGAAAAGCGAGCAGCAGCAGAAGCAAATAGAAACAATCAAGCTGCTAAAACCGAGGAGCAAGCAGAATATATCAGAAGAACTGGTCATGTACCTTCCTCATATTTTACATTTTCTTGCTGCACTTGGTGCTCTTAAAGCGAGCATTCCTTGTTTCTTGTTAATGTTTTGTTTTTCTATAGGTGTTCATGCCTTTTGCTGCCTACGTCCAAGCATGTTCAATATGCTTCTTGTATTTTCTTCATGGTCGAAAATGATATATTTTCTGCATAAGAAATTGTCAGTTAGAAGAGTTGCTATTTGTCCAGTTTTTGTTTCTTTGATATTTATTCCTACAAAATCATAAATAGAAGTCTAGTGTTTCATTTTTAAAAAATGCCAAACAATTTATTTAAAGTACAAGGTGTGCTGGAATAAACAAGAAGTACAGTGGATAGTACACAAGCAATTAAAACATAAGCCAACTAAGGCAAGCCTATAAATGCTCAAGCACCATCTAGACGTGCTGTGACATTTAAAGTTAAACAACAATGACACCTAAAGACCCAACTCCCAAGTGGTTTATTACGCCACTGATTTAAAGTGTAATCAAAACTAAACCTCCACGCAAACAACGAGACCTTTAGCGGAACCAGCTTATTCCAGATGACTGCACAAAAAGGAGAAGTATTGCAATCCCTATTCTTCATCATTGCACTATATGCATATCGTCTAACCTTCACTATGAGCATTACTCCATACCCATTTATCAATGACATTAACATGCAATGAACATTATCCAATAAAGAAAAGTATTCCACCACCAACTTCTCTTCCGGCGAAAAAGATCTCTCCTCCACACTACTCATGGCCGCCACCCCCCTCCCATACATATCTTTCAGGAAACATGTTTATCTGAAACTAAACTGAACCTACTATAACACATTTAATCATGTGTTTGAATGCCATTAACCAAGAGTTCCGTGGTTTCAAATATACACATATATTTACCGACCATTCAAATTGTATCCAAATATGCGTCATTTAAAAATGTTCAAAATAGATCCATTCACCACACAATAACAAACACATTTGAGCATTTCAAACAAATTTTAAAAAATGATAAAAAATTAGAAAGATGTGTGTATTGTCGTTATCATAAATGGAAAATGATAAATTAAGAGTGATAAAGATCTTAATTAGAATGTACAATTTAAAAAATGTTATTAAAATTACGTTGAAAACTATAAGTGACTTTCTTTTTGAGTTCAAATATACACTTTTTTTTTTTAGGGAAGTTCAATTATTGAACAAGTTTATGATCAGATACAACATGTTTGATTTACTGAAATTAAAGTTCAGGCCATAGGAATACCTGGATCCATGACAAAAGAGTTTTCCGGCAGCAGTGATCTGGAAACAAAGGAAAAGTCAGCGGCGGCTGGTTTGGTTCTTCCTCAACTGGTACCTTGATGCCCGCTTCAGATGGGGAGAAGAGTGGTTTTGCAATTGTACGCATATTGGGGACCATAGCCTCTTTATATTGGATGACCATTAGGGTTTCCCATTATTCCGTTAATGGACCATCCAGAGGTCCACCCAATCCAAGCCCATATCACTTAATTAATTAATTATTATTTTAATAGAAACCTACTAAGCCTTTTCCATATCACTAATCAATTAAGGCCCCCTAAAGATAAATAGCTAATATAATTAAAATAGATATATATGCACACATAATAATTATTGGAATATTATAATTAAATAAATTATAACTAAATATTCCAACATAATAATGTTTAAATTTGCGGTTAAATGTATTGAGTGGATGTTCAATGATTGGAATGTATTGTTCTATTCATTAAGCAATATCCATTGAACATAATTAACAATATATTTGAAATGTGTTAACGTATCTAAGTAGTTCTCCATCATGTAACCAAAAAAAAAAAGTAGTTCTCCATCATTTTGATGTTAATTTTGAGTCAAAATATCATTGCTCATTGAGTGAAAAAATTGTTTTATATAGTTTCTATTTTATTTTTGTTTAAAAAACTAAACAAGTGAGCAATGCAAAATGAACGTGGCAAAAGGTATCGTGCGAATCGTTCTGGTGCCATACTCATAGCATCGTTGTTACATTAATTCCATCAATTTATTTCCATCACATTAACATTTACTCTTTCTGCGGTGGCTCCCTCCTTACTTCTCTTCTCAAATAGAGATTTGGATCGGTTTTGGTCTTTAAGGCCAAATATATGCCAATGTAAGTTTACTCTAATTATTACTAATGCTATATTTTTATTGGAACAAATAGATTAATGATGAGTATCACACACATTCAAGGGAGATGTGGATAATTTCATGTTAACGTGCGCCACAATCTATCAAATGTCTTACATCTCTACCAACTAAATTCCAAACAGGAGACTGATTATTATTAGGAATGTTATCACTACGCGGTATCAATTAATCTTTTTGTTTCTTAATCTCTATAAGATTGTTAACTCAATATATAAAAAAAAACAATTAATATAATTATTGTGAGTTGTTCTAGAAGATTGTTAACTCCTTTAACCTTGTTGTCATTCTTGTAATAATTGGGACATACTATGCAGCAGATTTAAGCTATGCGGCAAATTTAAGAGCGATGAGGTGAAAATTCAGGAAAGGGAAAAATGTAAGATAGCAAAAGCAGAATCAAAGATGAAAAAATTGAGGGGTATGTGCATTCTTTTGTTTGTTAAAATTAAACCACAAATGATGAAAGTTTCTTCTTCTCCTTCTTTCCTAAAAGAAAAAAATCTAAATTGGCACGTTGTAGATAGAGATTGAAAGACTACGGAAGTCACATGATGATGTGAAGAATGAAATAGCAGCTACAAGGCACAAGGCTGAGAAAATGCGAGCAGCCGCGGCCGCAAAAAGCCAATAGAAATAATCAAGTTAAGGAGGTCGTTGGCGAGGCAGTTGCCGGTGCTGTTGAAGAGCAAGCCGGACATTTTTCAACTAAAGCAAATAGGTCTCGAAAAAGACATTTACCTTCTGATTTTATTTAGCACACCATTGACGGGTTCATCTCTCTTATTTTAATGGGATAGTTGTTCAAATTGACCCTGTAATGTACATTATGTCTGAAAAATGACCCTGTAAAATACAAAACATATATTCTAGCATTGTAACTTGAATTTCTTCTTATTTTTTAGCACCTTATAATATACGCGTAGTCTTACAATGTGACCTACAAGTTGAGTTTTTTCACTATTTTTTTTCATACATGTTTAACACGTTAATATATAGCTTTACACAAAAAATTAAATTTCTTCGACCAGAGATAAATTAATTATGAATTTTTATTCCCTCATAATTACGAATTTCTTAAACAATTTTTAATAATTTTGTATCTCGTTTAAAAACTACAACATTTCATTGTGAAGGTTCTTATCATCTTCTAGTCATGCCTACAAAATTAGGGAACTAAATTTTACTTGTAAGTATTGCTTACGCGGAACAAAATTTCAATTTTGCACGTTTTGGTTGAAAAACCAAAATAAATTTAAACGACTTCGAAATGCTATGAAACTTTATAGATTCCTTTTTATGTATTTTTATAGATGTCTTTGCAAATAATGAGTTCAAAATTCGATTTATAGGTCGAGATTTCCGTTGTTTTGTTTTTTGACACTTAAAAAATTCATAATTAATTTGTCGTTTGTCGAAAATTTATAACTTTTTTGTGTAAAGCCATGTTTTAACGTTCTTAAGTCGCCTTGAAGAAATCATGAAAAAATTCAATCTCTTGGTTTCTGTTTTGGACTTCGCGTATATTACAGGGTTATAAATAATAAAAATCTCGAATTACATGATCAGAATACATGTTATTTAATTACATGGTCAATTTCCAAACTTCACTTATATTACACGATCAATTTCAATTAATAACCCTATTTTAAATTGTACTTTTGTTGACAAAATGAGAAACCTCTTTTATTTTAATTTATGACTGTTTATATATTATTTCACATGTGAATTTACGACAAATTTTTTTTCCAAACTCCATAAATTTCATGGCTCCGCACTAGGTAGTATTACATCAGATCACTGTACCTAATTTAATATTTAATTGATTGTTATTACAATAAAATCAGATGAGTTTGTTGTGGTAAAAAAAATCTTATTAAAAGTTACTAAGGTAGTAAAACCTAAACCCAAAACCAAATGAAGAAAGCCTTAAAGCTTGAGCCTATATGGCTATATGCTATGGTGTTGTAATATTTTTTTTGTTTCGTTATACCGTTAGAGAGAGAAGATGATGATAACAAGTGAGTCAACAGAAATAGGACAGGTGTCCAACAAAATTTTGTTAAGATCTTCTTTCATTCAAATCGAACCATTAAAAGTACACACAAACACAAAGACATATGAATCATATAAATCTTACAATTTCGACAAAAATCACAAAAATAAAACCAAACCACGCTTACTTGTTTTACCTTAAAGCCCATCATCATCACATTCTCTTACTCTCTCTCTAACAAATAATAAAACTCTCTCTCTCTCTCCTCTACTCTCTCTCTCTCTCTCTACCCAATTTCTGTGGCGGCTCTCTCTCTATCTCTACTTCTTCTCCTCTTCTCAGATTGAGATTTGGATCCATCGATCTCTTATTCTGGGTTGGGTTGTTCGCCATGGTTGCCCAACAGCCACAACTTCAGATTCAGACTCAGCAACCAACACCTTCTCCTCAAGATGAAGCCTTGAAAAGGAACACCGATTGTGTCTACTTTCTTGCTTCTCCTTTGACATGCAAAAAGGTTCTTTTCTTCTTCTACCTTTTTCTAAAAAGCCCTTTTATTGTTCTTTATCAATTATTCTTTTAGGGTTTCAGATTCGTGTTTTCTCTAATTAGTTTTGGTTATTCTATCTTTTGATTATTGATTTGAAATAAAAATTCAATTTTGATTAATGGGGTTTGGTTTTCTTTGATTAAAGTTTGTGTTTTCAATTCCCTATAATTGTTGAATTGTAGATAATTACATATCTGTGAATTTTTGATGGATTGCGTTTCTTGGTATCTTGATTAATTGATCATCTTGTTATTTGATTGGATCTCTCTGACTGCTTTTTTGCCTCTCTTTTTGATCCTTCCTTTTGTATTTAACATAGTGGGTGAATGGAATTAGGATTAACAAGGCTCTCTTGAACCCTAATTTTGATTGTTAGGACCATAATTTTTATTATTTAATTAGATTAGATCAATTGCATAAATTCAGCCACAAAAGTGTAAGCTGATGTCAATTGAGCATTTGAAATTTTGAAAGCATGTGTATAGTGTAGTGAATAGCCTTTCATTAAGGTTAGAGTATTATGGATACTTTATGTAAGGTTTATACATAAGCGTTTATCATGCTAACGCTTGTGCTATAAGCTGCAAATAAGCTATTTATCCAAACAGGGCCCTATTATTATTAAAATAAAAAGTGTGAAAAAGTTTGTAGCTAGAGTATTTGAGTCTTGATTATAGGTTAGCCTGTTTAGTGTTTGTTAGCAGTTTATTTTTTTTGAGTAATCCTAGAAATTGTTTTTCTTAACTAGATTTTAAAATTTTACTTGAAATAACTACTTTTTATTTTATAGATTCATTCTAATACATGCTGCTTTTACTTTTGTGGCTGTGTGAATCATGTGGCAATGATTAGTTTTTGCTGAACAATAATGTGCATCTGTTATTAAGAATATAAGGTTATTTCGTTATTGAAAGCTGATACATCATTTGATTTCGTTGCTGACGTCATTTTGATTTGTTCTCTTCTTTATTGAAACAGGGAAACGAATGTGAGTACCGCCATAGTGAGTATGCTCGAGTCAATCCTAGAGATTGTTGGTATTGGTTGAATGGTAACTGCTTGAATCCCAAGTGTTCATTCCGTCATCCGGTGAGTTTCTTTACCAGCACGAGTTTTCTGTACTTTTTTTTTATCGAGTTATGAGCTAATATCTGCCATTTTCTCCTATCTTTTGACTTGTCTGTATGGATTTTACTAATAGCATTTTGTTTTTACATGCAGCCTCTTGATGGGTTGTTAGGAACACCACCCGCAACTGCTGCTGCTGCTGGACCATCTGTCCCCGCGCCACAGATTGCGGCAACATCTGCAACCCATGCACCACCTTATAATGCTAGTAAACAAGCTGTGCCTTGCATTTTCTTTCAAAAGGGGTTTTGCTTAAAAGGTGACAGATGTGCTTTCCTGCATGGACCAAACCCTACCAATGGCAGTAAAATACCTACACAGGGGTCAGTGACAATGACCAACCAAGGAGCTGAGAATCCAAGTTTTAAGAAACCTTTTGGCGGCATTGAAAAACATGCACAAGAAAGGAAAACTTCCCAAGCAAATGTTGCAGGTGTTGAAGCTAAACCTGTCCAAAAATCTGAGACTGCTCCACAGAAAAATATGTTTAAGTTGGTGAAGCATGTACCGCCACCACCTGCAGGGTTTGATAATGAGGCTTCGCGATTTAAGACAACTAGTTCTCCACCGCCAACCAATGGGCCTAATGCCCGGTCTAATCGTGTGCATCAACCTCGTTTGCCAGATGATCACAGTTTCCATAGTGGTAAGGACAATGACGAGTTTCTCAGAGAGTCGTCTCCTGGGTTTGATGTTCTTGTAGCTGACGAACTTAGAAATTCTGATTACTATCATGGGGAAGATGAATTTGGTAAAACAAGAGGTCAAGATGAAAGAGGCCCAGACTCTTTGAATGAATACGATGTAGGGCATTCTGCTGATTATAGTTTAGCTGCTGATATTGATAGAGATAGATTTCGTGTGCCCCAAGGTTATGACTCATATGATCACATGCAAGAGCCATATGGCTGGGAACCTAGAAAGGGATCAGCCCAAATAGAAAGAAGGACTCATCACAGATCTCGTAGTCCTGACAGTGTTGAGGTCTCAGATCTCCGACATCGTTTATCCAAGCGCAGGAAGGGAAACGGCTTAAAATCTGTCATCGCTCATGATGAGGAGCAAAGTCATCGATTTTCTCGGAAGGATTCACACCAGTTACCTTCAAATGAGAGATCCGTCAATAATCGTTTCCGAGGCAGAATAAATCTTCCACCAAATGGTGGTGACAGTCACCTGGAGAGGGACTTAGACAGAGGAAGAACCAGCAGTCACCTAGAGAGGGACTTGGACAGAGGAAGAATCAGTGGCCGGTTGTCATCTGGAAGGCTGCAATCACCTCATGAGGGAAGGATCCAGGATAGATTAAGAGGAAGGTTGCCAGATGATGAGAGGAGAAACTTCAGCAGTCGATCAAATGAGGACCGAAGTGGGTTCTCTGCGCCAAAAAGTCTTGCTGAACTTAAGTATGGGAGGAACGCTGAGAATAATGACCAACAATCATTTGGAAAGAGGAAAAGCTTAAGGGATCACCAACAATATGAAGATGATGTACCATTTGAAGGTCCAAAACCACTTAGTGAAATTCTGAAGGAGAAGAAAGGAGTTGGAGCTGGTGCAGGCTCCTCCCACAGTAGCAAACATGATGACAATAAGAATGAAGGAATTACCGAAAACGGAACATTGTCAGAGAGCAAGGAAGAAGAGTCCAAGATTCAGGCTGCTGATGGAGTTGAGAATACTGATGTAACTCACGGTCAATCGTCTGAGGAAGGAATGATATACGATGAAGCTGCCGAAGATCAGGAGTATGAAGGTGAAGGAGACTATGAATATGAGCAAGGTGATGAGGAGTATGAGTATGAACAAGTTGAGGGTGAAAATCAAGAGCAAGAATATATGGAAGATGAAGATGGGGATGACTTTGCCAAGAAGATTGGTGTTGTTCTTTCATAATTTTTATGGAGAAGCTCATAAACATATTTTGCTATTGATAATGATCTGATGAGACCTTATTTCGGCTCTTTAACTTGGCAGCATTTTTCTGCATGTAGACCTCAAGTGGGGTATATCTGTCAATTTTTATTTTCTTGTATTGATTTTTACAGTGTTTTTATCTGATTGAGTGGATATTTTTATGTAAGAAGAAGTGGGGCATTTTGCTGTACTCTCATGCAGAGTGCAAGCCTGTAACGTTAGAGAGTTAATAATATTTGCAGTTACAATACACTTTTTTCCTTTAGTTGGTATGATGGAAGCTTTGTTAGTTCAATTTCAGTTAGTCCTATAAACATCATTTTAACTCAACTTACTTTATTGTTTTGACATATAACTTCTTAATTACTTAAGCCTTTAAGATTCCCATTGTAGCAGTTGGGATTTGGTGCTTTGATAGATTGATGGTTCAAGCGAGTTACGTATTTTAATTTCACTTATGATGACTTTAAAAGTGAATTGACATTGAGCCATGCTATCATGGGACTACAAGCCAATTAAATGCTTCTTCGTTTTGTTATTCTCGCTTGTTCGTCATACCTTTCGTAATATCCAGCATTATCCATTTACATATCACATACCTTTCGTAATACCGTCTAATTTAAAGGATTCAATTATATCATCTACTTGTAGGGTGTTCCATTTGAAGACTAGTCTATTGAAATTAACAAATAGAGGAATCAAACTTAACACGTTGAAAGAAACACACACTTCAACATATCAAAATAACATTGTCAGGCCTTTCAAGTGGGTTAAAAATACCATTGTATTATTATCAACATTTTTTTAAATTAGATAATAAAATTTGACCATGAAGCCATAAAGAAATTAATACGATATTTATACTAGACACATACAATGTCAAATTCGTGTGTTCCTAATGTTTGTGTTCTCTTCTAAAAAAATTGTTTGTGTGTTTTAAAATCATTATCGTTAATCCTCTAAGCATAACTCAGTTAGTAGTTGCAAGTACAATATTATGCATGGATCAGTTTGAACCCAAAACTCCTCAACTCTCTGCATTTAAAATTTGTGGCCCCTAACCACTAGGACTTTATAAAAAAAAATAAAATTATTGCTAAAAGGAAAATACGGTCTTTTTTACGAAGTTGGCATGTTTCAGGTTCCTAATGTTTTGTAGAGGCACACACCCGTTTAAGGTTATCATTAGTTCCATAACTTTTGTCTTGTGGCTTGTAAGTAAGAGGAGTTTAGTTCCTTGTTATGGGATTGAATAGTTGGTTAGGTCAATTGGTTTGAGTTAAGAGATAAGAAGTTAGAGGTCTTAGGTTCAAATTCGGACAAAGAAGAAAAACTGATTTAACAACTAATTATTAACATTTGTCATTAAAAATAAGTTTCTTGTTATAGGATAAGAGGGATTAATTCACATTGTTCATTCTAAGGACTACAAAGCGTATGTTTGGATCTGCTTCGTATTTTCACCGTCATATGTCTACGTGATATCCGAGGCAAAGTTGCCGTGATTTTAGAAGCTAGAAAACATAGCTTACACACTGTCGTAGTTTTCACGGACTGTTGTACATCCAAACATACACAAATTTAAATGCAATACATAGTTCCTATACTTTTTCCGTCTCATAAAGTGTCACATTTGCATATTTTCTTGCTTCAAAATTATTGTCTTTGTTATGTCACTTTATTTCGTAACCCAAACATAACACAGTTCACATGGTATGGTATGGTCAATGATTCAAACCTACCATCTTTCACCGAAGGAAGTCAAACCAAACATTCAAATACTGTCTGTCCGATATTTGATACTAATACAAGTTGAAACTGGAATGATATGCTAAAGAAGACAATTCACAACACAGAGCCCTTCATCAAACTAGGGCCTCAAGATTCGTCATCCAAGAAGCATCCATGCTTTTGATTGATGGCATCATCAAATTCAATCAAATAGTCCCCAGGTATGAATTCTTTGATCTTCCAAGGTTCTAGCTATAGTGTGTTCTGCATTTTGAATACTTTTGTTTTCTATGGTATGTTAATAATCTTCTTCATGCCACGTCATAAACTTGGTTTGTCATGAGGGTGGAACATAACTTGAAAAACATAGACACTGAGAACTTAGAGTTAAGGGTAACCCAGAAACAAGGCTAAAGAAGAGTGAACTTTCTAGAAAGGAAAGAAAATTTCACTACGCTTTGTCAACATAAACTTTAGGTATAATCAGCCTCAACCATGAAATTTGAGAAACTAGCACAGAATATCAGAAAAAAATTGAAATTCAAGGTTACGCTTATGTCAAAAGGAAAATTTAAGCTTCACAAAAAAACAAAAAAAAAGTAGGGGTACACAGTAATTGAATGAAATATTTAGATCGTGGCTGAAAAGTAACAGTACATTCCACCCAACTGTAACAGTTACAGTAATTAAAACTTCAAAACTATTTTACAAATATATCAGTATCAGAGTCCTCTCCCAAAAAAGTTTGCTCAATGTGTTGAATTGCTGAACATGAAAAGGCACCGACATTTTCCCATAGACAATGCAAGTATATATCTTCTTTTTTTTTTGTGCAAGTATATATCTTATTATACAGAACATAGCCCAACACGTTTGACAATCCATATAATATGCCACGTTTCATAATCTACAAACCTTAAGGAGAACTTTAAATCCAAGATATTAGCTTTCTCACTCGACATACAAAATACGGACTTCTCTGTCCTCTAGAAATCATCCTTGGAGTGCAGAAACATCCAAGAAACATGTAACCTCTAATGATGCCTCATGACTAAGTTTTCGCCATAATCTTTTCAGCGAATTGGGTGATACTGTGTGATACCTCGCTTAGGCGGTAGCTTCCTCAAAATGAAAAGGACCAAAGAAGAAGGCAATATTTCCACCAACTGCAGCAAAAATGTAAGAAAGTTACGAAGAATCGTAGTTGAGAGACCATGGCACCATGAACAAACACCCTTTTTACTTACACTTTACACCAAATGTTAATAACCAAGTAAAATAATTTTATAACCGTCGGAGAAATTACAATTATTAATACCTCAGAGCAGCAATTAATTTTCTTTTTATATGGACAATAAAACACCAATTAACCATTTCCCAAGAGAAAATTTCTCAGGTCGGAATGTTGCTAAAGATAGATCCCTAACAATATTAGTTGGAAGAATTTGAAACAACAATGACTTGATTATCTGACTTTACAAATTCACTGGCTACTAAGGTTTCATGTGAAAACAATCTTACCAAGAATCCAAGACTAGCTTCAAATCGCACGCCAGAAAGAATTAATTTAGATAGGTTAATAAAACTAACACATAATTTAGTGGTTAAAGAAAAAATTAAGGCAGGGGAATGTCAGCTTTCAACAGTGGGTTCAAAACACCATTAACCTTATGAGCCCAAATGGAATGTTACAAGGAATCTAATAAACAAACTCACCAGGTAATATATAAGGTTTAGAATGGGATGGTTCAAGACATCAAGGTCAGCCGCTTTATCAAATGCATTAAAGCACATCTGAGTAAAATATGATCAAACTCAGTTTAAAAACCAAGCAACAAGAATCATAGAGAGTTAAAGAAAAAAACCACTAACCATAACACATCTGATAAGGAAGCATGAAAAACATATGGTAGTCACATAGCCAACCTGCATTAGAAAGAGCAGGTAAATACTCAGGGAAAAGGAAAGGAGAGAGGGATGAACGGACCCTTTAAGATATGCAATCAAACATAATTCCATGTAAAATTGAGTACCTCTTGTAGCTTCTTGCGACGACCTTTAGATTCAACAGGAAAGCGTTGTAGCATCAAGAATAATCTGTCATAGATCACGCACAGAAAAGGTACAGTGGGTATGGTAATCAAAGGATACTGAAGTATATGCCTAACGCAAGTAAACTTATATCATTTAAAATTTAGTATTAGAAATATTCTGTGCAGAGCCTAAATGGAACGTTACAAGCAACTATTTACATTGAATGAAGAGTCCACATCAACAATTACTGCTTTTGGAGTTACATTTTAGCTGGTATAAAGAATTATGACAGTAGTATATATGCTTCATGAAAGACAGTGACCATAGACAAAATATTTATACATAGTGACCATGTTTTTGCAATAACGGAATTTCACAATTTCAGAAAACCAGCATAGGTTTCAAGAACTCAGATTGCTTCTATATATGCTAATCTGTTATTTTTATTTTATTTTTCATTTTTTCACTTCAGACAAGGCAAATTCATAAGTCACTGTTATTTTGTAACCCAGGTGCATTAATTCCATTGAATATTCCAAAGTCCAAACACCATCAAATGCAGTTGAAATTTATAAAGACAATTACCTCCCACCATAGAGTAGAAAGCCAAGGGCTGCAAACAAAGAGACCCCTACATACATGCATAGGAAAACCTGATTAATGTTATGATCATTCAGATCTGATAGTTGACCCCTGGTCCAAACACACAAAATGAAACAAAAACAGAAACAGACAAACCTGCAAAGAACATCTTTGATAAAATCACCAGCATGCTGACAGGTTTCCACCATAATATCAACCACAAAGCAATCTGAAACATTTTAAATAAAATATTAGAGTTTATAAAAATATATAAATAAAAGAGAAATCAACAAATACAAAAAACAAGTAAACATCAAAGTAGCAACTATTTCAAATTCTGAATAGATATTATAGAATAATAGATCTGATAACAAAGGTCAAAGACAGAGGCAGATGTTTAATAATTTTTAATAAATTCTGTGAAAGAGTATTAAGAGTACTTTTAGATTATTTTATAGTATCTTCATTGATTGTTTCCGTAGTTGGGTTGTTGGTTTTATGGTTAGTGGACTTATCAATACTTGACCAAATTATTAGTATTAAATATGAATGAGTATTAGGCTAAGATATTGGAACATCATACATTATCAATTATATTCTCAGTTTATCACCTGAAGTTGTTTTTCCTCTTTTTTCCTTATTCTCTACCCTTATTCTTAGTAGAGTGGTATCATCCACCTTCAATGTCTATCTGATCTGCTGTGTTAAGGTCCATATAACTTTTTTCCAGGAATATGCCCATAGAACTCTTTTACATTCCACTTATTCGTTTACTTGTAATATTCTATAGAAAAATGTAAATGGTTGGGAAGGTGTGTTGGTGAACAAACATATGGCAACATTCCAGCACTATGATTTAAGCCTTTCAGTGTAATTTGGCTCAACTTAATGTGTTTTTGTTCCTTTTGCCATTTTTCACTTCTGTGCATGGGTTTTCTATCTGGGCTGGTGCGTTTCTGGTCCAAGAAAGGTTGTCTAGCAGCTTGCAGGTGTGTTGAATAAAACAGTGCCCGACGACTTTCAAGGAATTTTTGGATCTGCTAGGGATTTCTAGTGACCTTTTCTCCGGCTATTTTCTTTGGTACTTAAAAATTGACTTCTTGGGGCTGACTGGTAGCTTTGGTATGTTCTGGTATTATAGTGTTTAGAGAGCAGATTAGGACTGGTGTAAGTGACCAAGTTTTTTGTGATAAGTGGATTCAATAGAGAAATACATTAAGCATTATATGTGGTTACAGTCTTGCAGAGTCACAAGCAAACTCAGTGGGAAGTTACCAGACAAAATTAACAATGCTTGGCAAATGTTTGGCAATTACGTGTCATCAAAGCAAAATATAAGATTGACAGAGAATACAGTGCTATGAACCTAAAGAAGTCTACAACTCTACATGGTTTGTCCAGTTTAAGGTGGAGTTGGTTAATCAACGCAATTAACCCAATTATATTGTGACGTCAAAACAGCTCAATTCAGGATTGTCTGACCGGTTTTTTCAAATTTTCCAGCAATTGAAAATTATAGAGTAAAACTCCTGATATATCCTATCCACATGCAGATCAGAGGGGAAAAAGAACTGGAAGCCTTCATTGCTGGTCGCACATGTTGACCAAAGTCAATCCACCAGAACCGAAAGAGGACCCATCAGTCTCATCATCACACCCAACAGCATTGTGAATGCATATGCCTAAGAGAAACTCCTTTACAACAGCAATTTTTAAGTTGGATCTGAAGCAACAACTACTTTATCCATGGGAATCAAATAATGCAAGAATGTTTGATAAACTCTAGAAAATTCCTCATCTCTATTTGATAAACTGATAATAACACATGCACAGAGCAGTAATAGTTTTCTGGGATTGGGGAAGGATGTGTAGACATATGGAGGGGTTCAACTCGTCAGATCTGACGAAGCAACCTACTTGGATCTTAGAGCTCCCATCGGAAAAGGTTACAAAATACAAATGAAAGAGCTGTGTGAAAGATGATTACCAATTACTCAAAACATTAAGTATTTCTACATAAGCTAAGAAACACAAAATGAAAATGTAAACAGGTTGCACGCAATATCCATTGCCTCAAAAAAACAAACTAAAGCGACTATTTTGACCACAAGTTTAATCACAGGCAAGAATTTTCACCTGAATAACATAAACCACAGCATTAATTGTGTAGAAACTTGGTCTGAGACCATCGGTAGATACAGCTCGTGCCTGCAAAATATGATCAAAGATGAATTCAAAAAATAACAAATCAACAATACAAAATGCTATTCATAAAAGTAAATAGTACTAAAACAAAAAAAAAGTAAAACTTGCCTGATAATAAATCTCAGCCCAGAAGAGAACCAAAAGTGCATATGTGGTAAAGAAAGCAAGACTTGGCATGTCAAGTAAGATATGTTGCACAATCTACATACACACAATATTTCACCTTTAGAATTAAATGCAACTATGCGATTGAATTCTGATTTTCTCGAAACGATTTGTCTCAAGTGAGTATGAGAATAAGTAGGTGAAAAGAGATGTTCATACCTCTGGTTGTAACTTCTGGACATCTCGCCGGAAAACGAAAACAAAACATCGAACTGCAATCATAACCATAGTTGAACAACAAAAATTGATAAGAAATTCAAAGTAAAAAATTCAACAAAAAAAAAAAAGAAAGAAATAATTTGAATGATACAAACCTCCATTGACGAAAAAATTGAGAAAGTGAAAGACCTTCTGCGTGGTCCAACCATATTCCGGTACTCTCAATTGTATTCTAACAAGTTGAACCTAAAATTGACAACAAAAAATCAATTTGATTGGATTGAAATAAAACCCTAAGAAACGAGAATGGGAGAAAACGAACCAGAGCGATGGCGGCGACGATTCCATAGAGGATAGCGAGGAGGTGGAAGATACGGTCCTGCCAGAGAGGAGAGTTGTTGATGTCTCTCCACCAGTTGGATGTTTCCGTGAAGTCAAGGGCGGTGACCACGGCCATCACCGCATCCGCCGGCACGCCTCTGGCCACCATCGAATCGCTCGATTATTTTTTGTTTATTTATTTATTGCAGCTTTCAATTTAATCTTCAACAATGAAAATAGAAATAGATAGATAAACACAGAACAGAAGAAGAAACAAAATTTGTAATCAAATTATTATTACAAATAGTGTTGTTGTTTTTTGTTGGGTTTTGTTTTGTGGCCGGCGATGGAGAAATAATAATTTGGGATTTAGATTAGAGAGAGATAAGTATAACGGAGGGGTAACGTCGGTAAGGTATGGATACAAAGTCCAAACAAGTCATTTAAATTCTCAAAAAATTAAAATCTTAGTAGCTTATATATTTCGTCAAAATTAATTATAATTCTTTTTGACTAATAGATCAATCAATAGAGTAATAATTAAACTTAACCGTTAAAAGTTGATTAAATAGTTGACTCGTTAACATATCCAAAAATTCTTTTGGTTAATATGATCCTGATATAAAGTTTATGCCAAAAGTTGAGGTCTACCATAAATCAAGTGAACCCAAAATCTAATTCATCTAAATATTTTTTTCATAAACAAAATTAGTACGTACTAATTAGGCTTAAATGAATTTGTGATCCCTTAACTTTTAAAAAGTTGCGATTTTGGCTCCTGACAAAAAAAAAACAATTTTATCCCTTAATTTTATAAAACCAGCAAAAAAATAACAATTTTATCCCTTAATTTTATAAAACTAACAAAAAAATAACAATTTTATCCCTTAATTTTATAAAACGTTGCAAATCTGACGAGAAGACGCCACATGTCCCAAAACAGGTGGCCAAAGTTACAACTTTTTATAAAGATAAAGGGAACAAAAATGTTTATTTCCCAAAAGATAGAGGGCCAAAAAACATATTTCCCTAAAGTTAGAGGGTCAAAATAGTATATTTTCCTAAAGATAGAAGACACGTTTTTTATTTTTTTATTAGAGAGACAAAATCGCAACGTTTTAAAACATAAGGGGAGAAAAATGTATTTAAGCCTACTAATTAAGTTTACAGATATGATAACTGAACACAAAAGTTTAAACATGACAGACACCGTATTTTATACAGTATTTTTTTTTCTTTCGCTCCCTTCTCTCCCTTACCCACGACTTCTTTTCTCTCTAATCTCCAACCCACTTACCAACAATTCTTCCTCCCTCTCTCCGGCCATCAACCACCGACAACCACTTCCATCAGCCGTCTTCTCATTTCGCTTCACCACCACCTCTCCTTCTCCGATCTCTCACACCACCACCACCATCCCTTTTCTTTCTCTGTCGCCTGTCGTCGTCATTACCGTCGTTAAACTCTGCCTCGTAGCTCTCACCGACTAGATTTCAGACCTCCTTTCTTTGTTGTCGTCGTTAAAATCACCGTCGTTAAACTATCCATCACCAATAACGGAACACAAATCAGGTTAACAAAAACGGAATCAAATAAAAGACAGAAAAACTATAAAGAATGAAAGATGGGAGGAGGTAGTGATAGATACATTGGCGGCGAAGAGGGAAAGGGAGGTTGCAGCAGTGACCGAAGAAAGGAGATGGGAAGAGAAGGGGGGTTGCTGCGTAGAGGGTAGATGAAAGAGAAGAGAGAAAAGCAAATTTACAGAATTGCCCTTCATGTTCAGCTGAAAATTCATTTTTGTCCTTACACTTAATTTGGAAATTACAAAATTGCCCATGGTATTGTATTTGAGTCTAAATTTGTGTGTTTGTTTATCATTTATGTTAAGTTTAATTACATTTTTTTTTGGTTACCCGTTTAATTACATTTTGTTTCCTTTATCTTTTCTAATCTCTTAACTTTTTATTCATTTTCATCGTTTAGACTTGATATTCATTTTAATCTTCAATAAATAGATAAATTTTTATAGTCTTGCGAAAGATAAAAGGATTTAAATGTATTAGAGAAACGACTAAAACTAAAGATAGAAGACTAAAACGAAACAAAAAGAATATTAAATTAGTATAAATGATAAAAGACGAAAAATAAATTTTAGCCTAATAATTAACTTCTTGCTGTAAAATAATAATTAACCTATGTAAAAAAATTAATTATTGTCTTTAGTTAGAATTTCCAAAAATAAAATGGAATTAGTATTATATTGTTTTTTACTCAAATTATTATGATTTTTTTTTCTGGAGTATGATGTTGGAATTAACTTTTTTTCGTATATGTAATGGTTGAATTGAAATTGAGAGATTATTTTTTTTAAAAGAAATGGAGAGATCGGTTTGTTGGTATAATTTTTCCTGTATTTGATTTGATCGACAATGGCAACTCATTTGCATGTGTCACGTGGTCCCTAAAATATTTTTAAATCTATACACTATTATGTCGTTTATTCACGTTGGCGCCCTTCTGGCTGCTCAGCTTTTGTTCCAACCATCATCAATCTTATTCAATCTTCATGTTTAAATTAATCAGCACAGGAGGGATATCTTAATTCTCCACTCATTTACGTCATTTCTCAAAGACATTCATACTCAAGAATTCCCACAACTATCCCAACCAAGAGATAATTTTATTTATTTATATTATGAGAAAGGAAAATCATCTATGTACACCTATTATTCATTCAACACTAACAGAGAGATAGATGAAAGAATGATGTCATGGATTGATCAATAAATGATGTTAGAGGGAGAAAGAGATAGGAAAAAAAAATGTTAACTTAGTGTTCGAGAATTATGAATTTCTATTTCTCATTGAAAATAATACACATCTAGACAGAAAAATCGTATCTTTAACATATGAGATGCCATGTAGTAGAAACTATGCTCTTTTGGCCTTCCACAAATGTTCAAACCGTTCGGCTCATAAATATCAAACGACATTTTTATTTTATTTTTAAAGACTTCCATAGATAACTACATGAAATATAAATTAGGATTTTAAATTGTTAGAATTTTGCCGAAATTAACTTATTTATATAGATATTGTTTAACTTTAGTTTTTTATTTTATTAGAATTCCACATATGTGATGCCATAATGTTGATTCGGGACTAATAATTTTTTTCCACTCATATTACAGGGATCAAAAGTGCTATTAATCAAACTCAAAATCTCAATAGTTGATTTTTTCAAAGTGATTATAAACTTTACACTTCGCTACTCAATAAAATAAAATAAACTTTGCACTTCACCTTCCGAAGTGTTTTTAGAGATGTAAAATATGTACTTGTGAGCTTAGCTCAGTTGGTATGGACAATGCATGATATACATACAAGGTCCGGGGTTCGAAACCACCAAAAAAAAGAGATGCAAAATATAAAGTTTTCTCCCAGATTTTGAGGGCTCGGTGATAGGACCAAACTTATTTATTGTTTACCAATCTATTCGCTCTTGCAGCTCATCATCCAAGCATTAGTGTATATATTGCTTACCATTCTATCATGCAAGGGGAAATAAATTAAAGAAAAAATTGTTCAGTGTAATATGCGATAGAAAGGTATCTCTCATTCTCAAGTCCAAAGCAAATTTTACCACACAACTATAAGATCCTCAATGTTATATGGAACTAGATGTAAAGACGAGAATGTCACAACGGATGGGTGGTCATACAAAAAAACATGGAATTCAAAATACAATCGTTAGAGATAAAATTGGGATAACAGAAAATATATTAGAATCTTGTCTCAGGTATAGTATGGAGAAGTCAGACAGAAATACTAGTAACTTTGTAAGCAGAGTAGACTACGTAGAGAATAGTCTGATAATGAGAGAATGTGGGAGACCAAAGAAAACTATTAGTCAAACCCATAAGAAAGATTTAAAGTTAAATAACATGCATTTGAACTTTTTGTCAAAAAACATGCATTTGAACTTTTTATGGTGTCAACTGATCGCCCAACCCCAACCAATGGAAAAATATCCAATCATTGTTAATTTGTTATACCGTATCCCATCTCAATCTCATCATTAGATATCGAAGCATAGTCCTAAAACATAGATTCATGTCTACAATCCTTCAGCAGTTCAGCCGTCATCCTTTCACTCCACTCCTTGTTTCCATCAATACAATTCCATGGTGTCTGCCTTGTACTAAAAGTTATATTCTGATACTTCAGCGCAAGGTTTGCAAACTTTTGTAGTGAATTCTCCTGATAAAAAAAATGACCAGGGTCAATTTTAAAAGTATACACACCACAGAAGACCCAAGAATACTGAAACGGGCCTCAAATACTCTGTTTCTATTTTTATCCCAACCTGAGGTCCGAATCATGACGAAGCACAGCAATGGCTTCTTTCATGATTTGGCACTGAAATTAAAATAATGCATTGTTATTACAAAAGCTATTCGAAAAAACATTATAGACTTCCTCTATTTTTTTAGGACACTTATTCCTTCTTGAATTAGAATAACTATGTATATAATTTTGCATATCTTATCTGTTTCACCTTTTACAAGTTGTGTGTGATTGTGTTCAAATGATTTATATTTAGGATAGTGACTACATAAAAGAAGACTAAAAATAGGAGGAAAAAAAAATCACCAAGGCAGTTAGTCAGAATCTTCATCCTCAAAAGTAGGAATTCTACGAAACCGAGCCAAGGACCGATCATGTGGATGTATATTTTTATCTCGCATTATCGATCTCTTTTTCTTGGTTGGAAAACCATATCCAGAAACTGAATCATATAAGCCTCCCATATTCGTTTCTTTTCTAGAGTTTGCACTTTCATCCAGAATGCTGCAAAATAATCCCCAATCAAAATCAATTACGAAGCAATCACTTGATTACATGCTCTGAACAATATATTCAATGATCAACATGTTTCTTAAAATAAAGCCTAATCCTACTATCATTAACCAACTCCACATGAATGCTTTTATATTTAACACAACCCCTCATGCAATAGCTCTTACAGCTTGACGTGTAGAGTCGGCAGATAACATACAAGCTATCTGACACTGATGAAATTTAATTTTTCGATATTATATGAACAATTATAACTAGGATTAAACACAATTTCATGGGCGTGGAAGCTCTAATACTATGTCTAAACCATCTCTCTCCGAAAAGCTTGAGAAATTGGGTGAAGGCACATGCATGGTTTTTATACATAACACCCATCATTAGCTCTTCAACAATAGTATGTGCCCTGGACTTCAAGACTAAGAAAAAGAATAAAAAAAGATAATATCCAAATGACACAAGTTGAGCATCAACTTGTCAATGACTTCTTTCCTTCTTAAGATGACATGGTTCATTGGTTTGTAATTTCATGATATTCTATTTTGTATTCAAAATTACTTTGATAGCATTAGTGATTCAATATTAACACTATGGTGGGCAAAACTGGTCTGCAGTCATCCTTCGGTGGAACATTAGATCAAACCATTGCAGAAAAAAATAAAAAAAAATAAAAGAGAGTAGCGAGAAAATAGCATCATAAAAAAGTTATCTTTTTGGTCAATGTTTTTGTAAAATACTCCTATGAAGTGAATCACATTAACATACTGCTATAAAAGAATACTAGGACAAATTCAATACACATTCAGAGAAAGTTTACTTGCAATCAAGGTGGTCATACCGTTGTCGAATTATTTTAAAAGCTTCTTTTGTAGCATATGGCAGCCCAGTCTTTGGATCACGGTACCTGTATCAAGAGAGAACTTCTTAACAATATTTGAGGTACAGTGGCTATAACAAAGGAAAATCTTCCAGCTGAACTACTTTTTATTTTATTTTTTATAATCCAACTGAACTACTGGTAATCAGTCAGTGACAATCACAGCAATACATAAGAGTCCAAATGGTGCAATAGGGAAATCAAATCCGGGCAGATAAGAAAATAGAACGGAAAAATAGAAACTATAAATTCAGAAGATGCTCAGAAAAGTAACCTAGACATCACACCTAAAGTTTGACTATATGCATAAATTATAAAACTCATCAGTGAGCATCGTGATCCACGACTCAATAAATCATCCTGATCAGGCATCTCCAAGTATTTATCCTTATGATTTTCCAACCAAGAGAAATTCATAACAAACTAGTAACTTCATCATCTTGAACAACCACCAAATACAAAATAAATGGATAATCATGATACACATCCACTGTTAATATCTTTTTTCTCGTGTTGGAACTAAATGCTGTTAATGCCTGATTCATCTTATTGCCAAATGCCATGCATTTTGTATGATATAACCCCGTCTATAGATAACAACTTCTAAACAAGGTTCCATTAGCATTTTTCCACAAATATCCATTTTTTAAAGATTAAATCACTTGCAAAGGAAACCAGACTTGAAAAGCATGTGATGTGCATAAGATATAGTAGGATAAAGAAACAATTATCAAGTAGTCCAAATTGCACACTACGTGCATCTCTCATCCTAACCAGGGTAGTGAATAATAAAGCAATAACCACAATATTGGGTAAGTGAGGCTCTTACTTGGCAGGCAAACCAGTAATCACGCAAACAGGTTGTTCTGGATCTGAAAAGAAATATCAATATATCGTATAAGTAAAAAAACAAATGAAATAAAAAAAAAAAAAGTTATTTAGCTACATAGAATTTCCTGATGCTGGGTACTTTTAACTCTTCTCAATAATAGTCTTTCAAGTTTTATCACATTTTTTTTCGTCTCCCCCTACCCATTTGTAAGAGTTACCAACTTGCCATCTTTAACCTCACTTGTTATGAAGGCATGTGGTGGTAGTATGATATACGATTTGTCAATCATTATCCATATAGTAGCTACCCTAACTTTAAACTAATTAAACCATCTTTTTTTTTTGTATCGAAGCTTTTCCAACTTTTTCTCTAACGAATTCACTTTAAACCTATCCATATCAGCATACCCACTCATCCCATACTCCATTCTCATTCCTACAACCATCATTTATGCTCATGATTGCAGTTTATTTCCCAACATTTCTGATCCATACATAGTTGCAAATCTTACTAGGATTTCGTAAAACTTTTTCTACTTAGAGGCGTATACAAACACCTGAAGCATTTCTCTACTTCAACCTGTCCTGTTTGGATATTGTGGGACATTATTATCAATCCTTTCTTCTGTAAGATAGACTCTAATTATCTAAAACACTCACTTCTGGGTGCTCTTCCTTCCTACTCATTTTTTACTATACATACTCTCATCCATCCTCCTTTTCTAAACCTGACTAATTTTTGTAAATTCGGTATTTGGACAACCCAGGAGAAATCCCTTGGTCTCCAAAACATTTATGTTCAACTGCATATTAGCACTTGTTATAATGTCATCAGTCTAATCCAGAAAAACAATACCATCTGAAACAAAGCCTCTACCAAGGTCCTTCATTCGGAATATGTCCAGTTATTGTCTATAAACTAATAACAATAAGTCAAACAAATAATGTATTGTGAAAATCAATGCCGTAACAATTTCTTTGGGAATTTAATTTCACATGTTGAGAACTTTATGAACAAAGAAACAGAATATATTACATTCTTCAACAAAAAAATGAACCAAAATATAGTGCTGGCATAAAGGGACGCACATTCTTGAGACGTTGTGGCAATATCTGAGTGAAATGATGCCCCTTTAGTAAACTCCAAATACGAACAACCTGGAAAAATTAACAGATTGCTATATGTCAAAATGGCAAGAAACCAATACAACCAAACTAAATGCACATGGAATGCAGCATCCAACCATTTTGTGATATGTAGTGTATCTGTGGACCATTAAAGACAGTTTTATGCACAATTGCTCTTCTCTTAACTTCTTCCTCTCTAGCTAAAACTCGCTCCAAATTCCTCAAGTTCATAATTTCTGCAGGGTCAAAATCATAATTGAAACATCAAAGGATCTTTAGAAAACAAAAACAAACAAGCAAGCAAAGAAATCAACAAGCAGAAGTTAAGTGTTTTCTAATATTGACCTGTTTGAGCAGCTTCTAAAAGCATCTCCTCTTGTGACATTTTCTTCTCCTCGCCTTTCTTCCTTATTACTGGCTGAGCCAAAAAAAAAAAACATTTTCAGACCATAATCAGGTGTTGTTTGGAACTTGGGTAAACAACTTAATTCAGCGCTTCTAACATAAATGCTTATCATATAAGTGCTTATGTGTAGTCTATTTCTATAACAAAAGATTAAAAATAATGACAACTGTTTTCATATAATAAGATATAATCCATTTACCTGCGATATTGTTTAGAAGAACTTATGCCATGTTCATAAGCTGTTATAAGCTTATTTCAATAATCTTTCTGGGGTAACTTGTGAAAACAGCTTATAGCTTATACAAAAGCAGTTTCACTTCATTTTATCTATTGTTGTGATAAGGTGCAAATTAAGTTGTTTATCCAAACAGAAGCATAAGCTATTTTGAAAAACCTGGCAGGTGTTTATCCCATCCCACTGGATGACCACAAATACAGTAATTCAAACAAGCATATAATGGAAAAATTGATATAACATGAAGAATTGAAAAGAAACCTAATGAATCACGGAAAAAAGAGAATGGAGATAACCTTGTAGGTTGCTTTGAGAGCTTCACGAATGGCTTCTCTTTCAGCTTGGCGAACAATGACGGAAGTTCTGGTAGACTTCCTAATCATTACCTCCTTCTCATCATCGTCGCGGTTGTTGTTCTTGTTGTTTTTATCATCATCTTGGTCATCATCATCATCACCATCAATTTTGGGAGGATCTTCCAAATTAGATAATACTTTCTTCTTTTTCTTCTTCTTCTTATGCAATGTCGTCTTTCCAGGATATATCAATCGCTTCTTTTTATTCATTCTTTCATCATCGTTTTGTGGCTGCTCCTCATCAGGCTCCGGTTCCTGAGAAAATGAAAAGAAGAATTAGTTGAATTGAATTGAATTGAATTAATCGGTGTGAATGAGTTTGAGAGAGAGAGAGAGAGTTACGTCTTGATCGAAATCAGAGTCGAATTCGTCAGCGATTTCGGCTTCTTCTTGGTAGTTATCGTCTTCGTCTTCTTCTTTGAGAGCATCCTGACCCCAGAACAATTCATCTTGTTGAACTTCGTCGTCGAGAAGCTTGGAAAGACGTTTGCCTCTTGTCGCTCGAGATGCACGATTCAGGAGTAGAAGATTCGATCTCTCTTCTTCGCCTGAATTCTTTTCCTCCATTGTACTAACTACCTTCTGTTCTGTTCAGTGTTATTAACACTTACGCCGGAACCTTCTTTTCTTTTGTACCCCACTCTCACTCTCATATTTACTTTTCGTGGTTGCCTAACAAAGTCTACAATTAAAGATTATTTTAAAATTTTGATACAATAAATTGAAGGTTTATTATACCTTTGAACCAAAATGATTATTATACCGTTGAATTTCCCTTGAATTATATAGTGTTGCATTATTTTTATACCAATAAAATATCTCTCAAAAGATTAATCATTCAGCCAAATATTTAATTATTATATATTTATTACGATTATAAATTGTCTCTCAAAAATATTTATTATAATTTTTTTATTTTTGAAAAAAATTATAAAATTCAGTTTTTTTTTGTTACATGAGAAAAAAAAATTAACTAAGTTCTTGAAAATGACACGTTTAAAGTCTTGTCTAATAATGTCGATGATGATAAACACATAAAAGGTTCGTTAAAAGTAGCAAGATGGTCTAAACTGTTGGCTCCTAACTTAACAAGAATATCAACACAAGAATTCCTTTTTAAAAGATATGATGAATATAAATAGATCAATTCTTAGCAAGATAAACCTGAATGAGTTCCAAGAAATTTGTATAATGGTTGAACCTCATAGCGTCATTCATTACCAACTACACCACGTAAATAGAGTCGGAGTACTCCCTCCGTCCCAAAATATATGACATTTTGATCATTTCACACAAATTAAAAAATACAAATAATGTTGTATAGAAAAGAAATTATAATTATTTTTTCAAAATTATCCTTCATTAATGGTATATGAGAGATAAATTAAAAAATTGAAAAACTGAAAGAAGTGAGGGTAATAAATAGTTGAGTGTACAATATGAAAAGTAATAGTCAATGTTTCATTAATATGGTAAAATGCCTTATAATTTGGAACGAAGGGAGTAACATATAAGCTTTCCATATCTTACCTCTCGTCACAACTTTACACTGGTTAATATAGCTTGAATTTCAGCATATAGGATATTTGAGATCCCTACACTATCAAAGAAACCAAGTTAAAAACTTCCACCATGTTTACGAATTAGTCCACCATAACATGCATTTCATGAAATTGTTAACCCACTTCCAACAACATTGAGAATCATGGTATAATGATCCTGATACTACCAACTCACCATCTTTAAAATATAAATACGAGTATCCAAAGAGTTTTATAAATTCAGTTTAAAATGTGAGACTAGTACAAAATATGTTTTAAAATTGTACCAAGAAAAAAAGTCTTAATGTAATTAATCTAACACTCATACTCCCTCCATATTACAATGAAACTCATTTTAGAAGGGAAAAAAACCAGCATAGATGTTTTTGAGAGGAAATTCAACATAAATGTTATGTTTAAATGTAGATAAAAACTTTAAACAACATGCATATTAAACTTAAGAGTATTTAGTACATGTTTGGAATCATTTTGTTTGATAAAATTACAATGCAATATTATGATTTTTGATAAAAAAAAAATTACATTTTAAAACTGCAACAAAGTTACCATGAGTAATGATTGTTACAAACTTGCAATGCAATTTATAAGAGTATGAGTTTAATCTACATGCACCATGTGTGTAAAATTAGGGGTGTGCATGGTTTAAAACCTAAACCAAACCAAACCAAATTTATGTTTTGGTTTGGTTTTCAAACCCATTATAGTAAAAAACCGGTTTTTATGTAGAAACAGTTCGGATTTGGTTTAGATCCGGTTTAAAACCGGTTCAAACCCAATTTTCAATAAAATAGGCTTTATTTGCTTGAACAAATTTTAAAACCGGTTTATTGCTCAGACCTGAGTACTCACACTCACGTGCTTTTCTCCTTGCACCCTTTCACTCTCTCACGTCTTCTTCATGGTGGCTCAAAACTCCTTGCCATTCATTTTGACACGATGGATTGATTTACCATGATTCGGCTCAAAATTCCTCGCCATTCAAAGTTTACATTTGAAACAGAAACCAAATCTATAAGAGATTTACCAGAAACATGTTGTCATGTGAGATCTGCAAGAAGGGATTTGGGATAGCGATCTTGGAGAAGCGATTTACCGGAAGCGAGCTATGATATGTGTGAAATAGTAGTGAGTTGCGATGCATTGTAATTTGAGGATAAGCGAGTTTCGATCTGAGAATGAGATTTGCGATGTTTCGATGTATTGCGATTTGCAATCTGAGAATGAGAGAAGTGAGCTACGTATTTTGATCTGATTTAGAAGAAGGGGGTAAACCGGTTCTAAACCAATTGAGGTGAAATGGTAATCGGTTTCATCTTATATGGACTGGTTTGGTTTTTTGATAAATTGGACTGGACTTAAAAAAACAGAATGGTTCGGTTACTAATTTGGTTATGGTTAACCAAATTATTTGCACACCCCTATGTAAAATATTTTAATTATTTCGTACATCACAATTAATCACATGTCTTCCATAAAGGACAATTATAATCTTTTTTGAGTGAAATAAAAGACAATTAAATAAAAGTCTAACATTTTAAACATTATTATTATTGATCGATAATGCTATAAGGTGGTACAATAAAACAATGAATTTTCATTTGATGTACACGTAATATTGGTTTATTTTTTGAGGGATGTAAAATTGGTTTATTAATATCCATTATCTATATATTTATGCAAATGATACATGATCTTGTGGTGAATTTTTTACTTTTAATTTAATCTTTTATTGAAATTGTTATATTTACAATTTTATTCCTTTTATTTTAATATTTAATCCACCAATTTTAAAAATATGTTAAATTCCATTTTTTTTGTTAAGTAGCATTGTGAATAGATAGAGTGTTGGGATTAAAACTCGGACTTTGCATATTTAATAAAATGTAATTAGAAGTGGATTTTAGTTGGTTATATAAAAAGAAAGAGTCATGTTAACTTGTGTCCTAACGACGTATGTTAAAGTTTCTATAAAGAACAAATATTTATTGAGAAACATTAAATGTTTATCTTGTGAGAAATAAATTGGCACAATTTACGATGCATAATTTCTATGTTTGAAGAAAACTTAATTTGACACAAGTTAGCATCTAAAAAGAAATTAAATCTTGTCAAAAAAATAAAAAGAAATTATTATTTTTTTTAAAAAACATGAGATATTTTTTGGACACTTGGTTGAACTCCGACAAGTTATGTAGTTCACGTACGTTGACCTCTCAAATTCGTACTCTATAGAGTTGCAGCTCTGAGTTTCTTACAAACGCACAACCATGAATTTCAATTGATTAAACAACAACCACTTCGAAAGGAAATTGTAGCGTCTCAACTCTCAATAGAGATATGGGTTCCATAGAGAATGATTCATCACTTGTGGAAGAAGAATCTCTTCTTCAGGTTCCCCTTTCTCTCTAACTTATATTTTACTACCTTTTTCTTCAAATATTCTTATCATTCATAAAATCACAAACTTGGTCAGTTAATCCATTCTAAGTCATCGTCCAAGTATTGTTTTTGCTGTAAAATGTTTTTCCAGTTGTTATTTATTATACCATGATTATTAGTTTAGTTCATTGTGTTATTTTGTATCTGAAGGATGACCAGAGAACACGATACACCGGAGATGGTTCGGTTGATTTTAAAGGCAGGCCTATTCTCAAGCAGAATACCGGCAACTGGAAAGCTTGTCCATTTATCCTAGGTAAGCTTTTTTTTTCTTCATTTCTTTTATGTATCAATTAATGTGTGTAACATTTTTGTTTGATATGAAATACGAATCACAGGCAATGAATGCTGCGAACGTTTGGCATACTATGGCATTGCGAAAAATCTTGTCACCTATCTCACCCGCAAACTACATCAAGGAAATGCCTCTGCTGCAAGAAATGTGACCACTTGGCAAGGCACTTGTTATCTTACACCACTCATTGGAGCTATTCTAGCTGATTCTTACTTGGGGCGATACTGGACTATTGCTGTTTTCTCCGCGATTTATTTCATCGTAATTATTACAAACTAATAAGGCTTTATTCTCGTTGTTAAATGATTCTCCACACACATCTCATCTTTGCATGATGCAATTTATTGTATCCATGTGGAGTACAAATTCTTTTTTACATGTCATTGTAATCAATTAGAGAATGATGAAGGATATGGAAGAAAAACATTAGAAAAGTGAGGATCCAAAAGCCTATTTTGAATGTACTATGATCCAAAAAAATTCCTTCCATTGCATTGATTCTACTCCATATTGAAGTTTTTAACATTGAGTTAAGTAATTTTTTTATTGATTCCACTTGAGCACTGAACAAAGCTCACAATGGATGCACTTTCCCCTTTAAAATATTATAGGGTCAATATTAGGAACAATTGGAATTTGTATCAGTATGTTTATATCATCATTTAATTATCTTACATATGCTTTGTTGTTTAATTATCTTTCCTTACTCGTGTTAATCTGTAACAAGGCTGTTTCTTGCAGGGAATGTGTACATTGACTCTTTCTGCATCAGTTCTGGCATTGAAGCCTGCAGACTGTTTCGGTTCAGCATGCCCTCCAGCTACTCCTTTACAATATGCTGCCTTCTTCTTTGGTCTCTACCTGATTGCACTTGGGACTGGTGGTATTAAACCATGTGTGTCGTCTTTTGGGGCAGATCAGTTTGATGATACTGATCCCCAAGAAAGGGTTAAGAAGGGATCATTTTTCAATTGGTTTTACTTTTCTATCAACATAGGAGCCCTTGTATCAGGCACTTTTATTGTATGGATTCAAGAAAATGCAGGCTGGGGTATTGGATTCGGCATTCCTACTTTATTTATGGGATTAGCTATAGGAAGCTTCTTTTTAGGCACACCCCTCTACAGATTTCAAAAACCAGGGGGAAGTCCTATTACAAGAATGTTCCAAGTTGTGGTAGCGTCTTTTCGGAAGCGGCATTTGGCTGTCCCCGAGGATAGTAGTCTCTTGTACGAGACACCGGACAAGAGTTCTGCAATTCTAGGAAGTCGGAAACTGGAGCATAGTGATGAGCTAAGGTAATTGTTTACTATTAATTTGTCTGAATCATAATTGGTTCAGTTATTGATGATGCACTTCCTTGCTTCAGAAAATTTAACACCTTTTTTTTTTATATTGTCTATTAAGAGGGATTTTGCTTTACATTTTTCAATGTCTATTGTTTTATTGAAGGTGTCTCGATAGAGCAGCTATAGTGTCTGATGCTGATAGGAAAAGCGGCGACTATTCTAACTTGTGGAGACTTTGCACTGTGACACAGGTGGAGGAATTGAAAATTTTGATCCGAATATTTCCAATTTGGGCTGCCGGAATAGTTTTTAATGCTGTTTATGCCCAGCTGTCAACAATGTTTGTGGAACAAGGAACTATGATGGACACAAGTATTGGTTCATTCAAAATACCACCAGCTTCCCTCTCAAGTTTTGATGTAATAAGTGTTATTTTCTGGGTTCCTGTCTATGACAGAATTATAGTTCCCCTCGCAAGGAAATTTACAGGCAAAGAACGAGGCTTTTCAGAGTTGCAAAGAATGGGAATTGGCCTTTTTATCTCAATCTTTAGCATGTTAGCAGCTGTTGTTGTTGAGATTAAGCGTCTGCAGCTTGCGAAAGAGCTTGACCTTATTGATAAACCTGTTGCTGTACCAATTAGTATATTTTTTCAAATACCTCAGTATTTCTTATTTGGGGCAGCAGAAGTATTCACAAACGTGGGGCAACTTGAATTCTTTTATGACCAATCTCCAGATGCCATGCGGAGTTTATGCAGTGCGTTGGCACTTTTGACTACTTCATTGGGGAATTACTTGAGCTCTTTCATTCTCACTGTTGTAACTCACTTCACTACACGAGGTGGAAATCCTGGATGGATTCCAGATAACCTGAACAAAGGTCATCTTGATTATTTTTTCTGGCTTTTAGCTGGACTTAGCTTCTTAAATATGTTGGTGTACATAGTTTCAGCCAAAAAGTACAGGAAGAAAAAAGCTTCTTAGGATTTTTCAGCTGGACTTGGCTTCTTAAATATGTTGGTGTACATAGTTTCAGCCAAAAAGTACAAGAAAAAAGCTTCTTAGGATTTTTCAGGCATTGATTAGGAATGTGGAATCACATTTTGATGTTTTCTTCTGTTATTGCTGTGATTGTTCTGTATATAACATACGGATATTTCTTTGGTTATGTACTTTCTTTCACCTGTAAAGGAGAATACGTGTTATGCTCGGGTAAAACCAGTCCATTCATCATCTTGTGATATGTATAAGTTATAAGATTGATTGCTACTCATTTATGTCAATTATCGGCGGTTAATTTCTCTACATTACAACAATTGCACTTGTAAGACTATTCTCTTGAGAAGAGTTGGGTAACTCAACTAATTTGAGCTAAAGGAAAAAAAGTTGGAGGTCCTTGATTCAAACTCGAACGAATGATGAAATATTAATCTAACAAACTAACAACTAACATTGTCATTAAAAATAAATCTCTCGGATCGGGAATGACTGCAATGGGTGGTAAATATCTCGAAATGGATAAGATCACAATGGATGACAAAACTCTTCCTCAAAATATTTAACACCATTGTATTATCAAGGTTCGATTTGAATCCATGACCTCTAGTTAAGTTGTATGAGATCATTCACCATCTTATCCAAATCCAAGTGATCTTGGGCAGGCCAAAAAAATATTCTAATTATAAGTAATAAAATTAGTAATATAACAAAAATGCATGAAACCAAAATATACTGATCGATGGTAAAAAAGAACATGTTATCTATCATAAATACGTTCCTTTAGTTTTTTGCTATGACTTTTCAGTAAGTGTCTTATTTCATGTCAGCCAAGGATTATCTCCATTACTATGAGTCAAGTGGTATATACGGGGCAAATTCATTAGATCTAATAATCTGAATGATAGTTTGCAAACCAGAACTTGACAAAAATATCAAATAAGAGTTCATTGCTGCTAACACATAACGACAATGTTATCATCAAAAGTGAACGCAAGAATAGATCCTTATTATGTCATTTAAAAACAAAATATCAGAATAAACCAGCAACTCAACAAACAAATCAGCGTCTTTTGAAGATCAAAGCAGAATATACAAGGAGCGCTTTAGTCTTAATTGAACACTGTTTACTCAGACATGAATCCGTTGTATCTATGCTAGAAATAAAAAGAAAACACTTCAAATCCAAACCTATGAGTAAACATTACAAAATGCAGTACGGACAAGCACACAATCTATTTCCTGCAATCAATGAAAATAGTAACAGGACACTAGCAATTAGAAAAGCATAACATTAACTAGTAGTCTCAATGGTAGATTATCTGCACAAACATTAATACACCATAGAATGAATGTCAGCTTATTTAATTGCTACAAATATGATATATAGTGATGTCAAAACAATCCAGAAGTGGAATATGATGAAGGACACAAACCAATCAAATCAAATAAAAATGCAGCAAGACATAGATCAAAACCGATTGCTTAGATCACAGTTCGAAAACCGGTCTGGATGAGAGGAAAAATTGAACTAGTGTGTTTGTATTAAGGTTTAAGATAGATAATCACAGGAGCATAATGGAATAATTAGAGAAATAGTAATGGGCTAATTTTTTAATTTTAAAAGAATAAAATACTTGCTTAAAAGACTTTATCCACAGTGGACCATGTGATGTAAATTGTAATCATACACCCTATACTACATGTGCAACCATTCTCAGACGGTACAATATGCTAGTGGAGGAAATATATGTGCACAAAATTCTCTATTCACTGAGGTTGCAAACTTGAAGATATGGATTGTCAAACGTTACATATTTGGACCAGTATGATTTGTACTTGGAAACAGCAAGATTTAGCCATGGCTTGTAGTTTCAGTTGTAGTGAACGACAGCAGCGTTGTCTATCTCCGTTAGGTTCAGAGCAGGATCATAGCCAAGTCCCAAAACATGCCAACCTCGATCTAGCGGATAGGTCAGATTATAAAAGGTGATTAATCCCGGGGGTAAGGTTCCAAGTTTCCCGAGAGTTCTATCCTCATTCTGCAGAGAAGAAAAACGATAAATGTAGTTCTGATAAGAAGAAACTACTATCTACAAGCACAAAATAGTAAGACATTGCTTTATGGAAATTCAATTTGATGCCTGAAAATGAAGGGCATGATACACACACAAGAATCTTCAAGCAAACAATTTCATTACATAATATTTAGAAAACAGAATGGCTTAAAATAATTAGGTATATTTAGACAAATATAAAGGGAGGAATAAGATTTGAGACTTTTACCAGATCTTGCCACCGATGATAGATTCCGGTGATGTTTCGTTTCTTCCACTCCTTCAAGTCAAAGACATTCATGCCAAATGCCCAACCACATGCATCGGGACTGAAATTATTGGAGATCAGTGGATTACTAAAATTTAGGTATTTATCAAACCTGTGGAAACTCTCCTTGCATGTCTCCACTGCACCGATCACCATACCTTTCAAATCAATTGACCAAAGAGGTGTCAAATCTTTCTGCACGACAATGTCATCATCCAAGAATAGAATTTTGTCCAGTTTTGGATAAACTTCAGGAAGGTAGAACCTTAAGTGATTCAACATTGACAAATATTTGGGATTTCTATATTTTAAATTGTCAGAACCAGCAGAGAGGGAGGAAGGATGATTGGCTTTAAAGTAATACTCCTTGAGTCTTGCTGATTCAAGCTGGCGTAAAACAGAACAGTACGAGGAATTCAGCCACTTAAAATCATCGATATTCTGAACATCCATGGTTGCTTTAGAAGGAGGGTTGATGAGAAACCACATTCTCATTGCATCAAAATTTAACTTGTCAGTTCCTATATGGAACACATGCTTCTCAGGCTCGTTTGCATTGTGCACAGTAGAATTAACAACCACGGATGTAGTCAGTACATTATCAGAAAATATAGCATAATGGTAAAGAGACGGATCTTCAATCTTTTCTTTGCCAACATTTCCTTTCTTATGATATCCCTGTAGGTAATAATCCGCTGTGAGTTGCAGGGGAAGACAATGCAATGGTCTAGGCACTGTTTTCGCAGCTAGCTGAATCAAGAATGCACTTCTTTTCTTCTGCATATTCACACTATTTTCGGTGGATTGAAGCATTGCCCTTAACTTCCTAGACACTAAAATGCAGTCATAAAGTCTGTCCTTTGCTAAAGAAAGAACGTGACCCATAGCTTTTGCCCAATTGAGTGCTCTAGCAAAGGCAATAAGTAGAAACTTTATTATATGTAAATTGAAACAGCCTAATTAGTCTAAGAAACAAGACAAAGTCTACACAAAAATACCCAGTTTGAAGCTCGGCATCAGAAGTTGCATCTCCAATAGCTAGTTGACTATCTCTATAGTGTTTGACAAGAGCTTCGTAAAGATCATTTTTGTTAATAGACTTTGCAATATTGGAATAAGCTTTGGCCATTATTATTTGATCTCGCATGAGTTTAAGAATTGAATCAGAATTTGCGTTTTCATATTCTTTCCTCCATATACTATACTTTCCCTTGACAGTGGTATCAAATCCTTGGGAGCGTTCAATTGCTGCTGATACAATGTGACTGTCCGTTTCTTTGGTTTGGTGAATAAGCTCAGCAACACGAGCTTTTCTTCTTTGTAGCCGCATTATCTAAGGGATAGTAAACTATTGAAAAAAGCCCAAACTAACAGAAAAAAACAAATTTGGATTATTACTTACACGACGCTTGATCTTGACCGGAGTCAATGGTGAGGAATAGGGAGTTTGAACAAAACTTTCTTCAGGTTCAGGATGACGTTCATCATCTGCGGAGTGATTGAGATTGTCTTGAACTCTTGAATGAGTTTGCAGTGAGTCCTCCATGTGAGTAATTATGATTGTTTCCCAACGCGACAATATGACCCAAAAAGACTCAATTCATAGCTTCTGAAACTTTAAGCCCAATCTCCAGATGCTATGCGGAGTTTATGCAGTTCTTTGGCACTTTTGACTACTTTGTTGTTCTCACTGTTGTAACTTGTAACTTACTTCACTACACAAGGTGGAAATCCTGGGTGGATTTCAGAAAACGTGAACAAAAGTTATCTTGATTATTTTTTCTGACTTTTAGATGGGCTTAGTTTCTTAAATTTGTTGTTTGTACATAGTTTCAGCCAAAAACTACTAGAAGAAAAAGGCTTCTTAGGATTTTTCAGGCATTGATTAAGAGTTTGGAACCACATTTTGGTCTTTCCTTCTGTTCTCAATGTCCTGTTTGTTCTGTATGACATATGAATGAATATTCTGTAATTATGCACTTTCTTTCACTTGCAAGATTACGTGCTACTTATTTATGTAGATTGACGCAGCTAATGCTCGCTTTCTCTAGTCACATTTGTAACTCTCAATGCTTGGCGAAAAATGTATTCTAAGTAACAAAATTAAGAATACTACGATAATGCATCAAATTAAATATAATTCTCTTTGCAATTTCTTTTAATTTTAAATATCATCAAACAACTTTGTGAACATCAAACACAACGTTTCTGGCACAAGAAGACAAAAAAATACAGATACAAATTTTTCTATTAAATACTTACAAAATTTCATCAAACTTGTTGCATAAATAAAAAATCTACAGACGCAAAACAATAATGAAATAAAGTTACTAATCTGAAAAAATGAAGCAAATATAGTTAAAGGTTAGAACAAAAACTAGTTAATTAAGGCTCTTTATTTAATGCCAAAGAGAACTAGGTAACCCATAATATCTATCTAGACAACCATGATTTTCTGACGCTTGTTGGATTCTTGAGCAATGATCTCCCTGTGTTCATCCAATGCAGTTTCAACCAAGAACTTCTCATCGTTAATGTCAAGGGGAAGTTTATGAAGCTCATGCAACACATTTTTAATGTCAAGCGCAAGGCGTTCAACAAGTGTGCGTGAAAAGTCAGCTCTGATGACCGCACGAAGCACTTTGATGTCGTGAGCACCAGGTGGCATTGGATATGCCGGTACAACCCAACCATGGCGCCGCAACATCTTTGATATCTTGAATTCATCGTACTGGCTACTGTCCTTGAGAGAAAATGCTACCATAGGAACACCATTGTCTTTTGAGAGTATGTTAAAGTATCCAGTTTCTTCCAAGCGTTCCTTCAGCACCATCGCATTTTCTCTGCAGTCCTCCATTATACTCCGGTAACCCTAGTGAATCAAATAACAGCATATGCATACACAGGTTAGCTAATTCAATTGACAATTAATGTTTCTTAGAAATATAATTTAACTTAATTGATATAAAAAAGTAAAAAAAATTGATTTGGCATATTGATTATTGTACTAGTTTATGGTAACATGAGATTCAATATAAATATGTGATTAAAGATGGATAGCTATTAATAAGAGAATGTGAAAAGTTGTAAGTAAAAATAAAATAGATTCCTTAGGCTCACCTCTTGACCAAGGCGAATTAGCTGATAATATTGAGCAATTATCTGACTAGAACCTGCAAATGGAAGGAAGGTCAATTTTAGGCTCAGTGATGAATAAGCTAATTGTATATGGTGTATGCAAAAGTAACCAAAGATCAAGAGACATGTTTTTTATTCACCTTTTGAAAAATTTAGGGTGAATGTGGGTTGGTCAGCTCCTAGGTAATTAATATGGAAGACAAGGTCTTCGGGCAAGTCTTCTTTGGTCCTCCATATTACCCAGCCAATTCCAGCATAAACAAGACCATACTTGTGACCACTAACATTTATGCTCTTCACTAATGGGAGTCTGAAATCCCACTCTAGCTCTGGATATAGGAAAGGAGCTATAAATCCACCACTTGCAGCATCAACATGAATAGGTGTATCCCATCTACAAATTGGTAAGTGTAAAGCAAATCAATATTATTGATATTTGAATAGATGAAAAGAGCTAATATTTAGTGACTTATGTTATTCTTACCCAGTTTGCTTGTTTTTTTCTAACAAGAGATCATTCAAGAGTTTGACATCTTCAAATTCTCCATTATAAGTTGAACCTAAGATTGCAGCCACACAAATTGTGTTCTCATCTACCATCTCAACAGCCTTGGCAGGGTCCATCACATAGTAGTCTTCTCTCACCTTCACTTCTCTTAATTCCACCTCAAAGTACCTAGCAAATTTCTCCCAACATACCTATAAATAAATATTGTTTTTTAGCATTCACTAAAATCTTACAAAATCAAGGAATCCTTTTAATGCCAAATTTATTATCATATATATATGAAAGTGAATACCTGCACATTGGCACCAGTGACCATGTTAGGCTTATCATAAGGTTTACCCTCAGCCTTGCGTTTGTTCTGCCACTTCTTTTTGAATGCAAGTCCTGCCAGCATTATGGCTTCTGATGATCCAACTGTTCCTGCACCAACTGCACTCTCATTTTCTCCAATCTCAGCATTGAACAAACGCGCTATCATGTTCACACATCGATTCTGTTTGCAAACCAGTCAAACGGAACATAAATGAGATATGATTGATCACTTTCATATTACAAAAGGAAATTTCTTCTTCAGTTTGGGCTCCTAGCTTTAATTTTCAACTAAATACTACTAAACCATACATATTTTTTAAGAGTTTAGTTTATACGTGTGTAAAAATATTTCACACATGCATTCACCAAAATGTTGCGACATGTTTAATGATAATGACAAACATTGTGTTTGTAAACTCATCAAATGATGTGCAAAACATCATAGGATGCGTGCGTACAATATTATTACACTAGTATAATGTACATATAATATATATTCATTTAAGAATTTCATTAAGAAAACAAATATTAATTAAAGATGGTCATTGAAAAACACATTTAGTTCAATATATAGTAACTAGAAGAATGGAAAAGAGATGAAGTACATGAAGATCAGTGGTTGCAGGATACTCATCCATATCGACATAGTTCTTGTTGATAGATTCCATTATAAGCTTGTTGCATTCTTCCTCCATAGAAGTGGTCACAAAAGAAGCCAAATTGAGCTTTGGATTAGCATCCAACTGCAACTCATCGTGTATGTTCTGGTATGCAACTTCCTTTGGCATTGAGTTCTCTGGCATGCTAAACCTGCAACAACACCAAAACTCTTCGTTCATTTACTTCCCTACCAAAATCTATATCTATGTAGAGAATAAATTTAAAAAGTTGCACTTCAATAAAGACTAAAATTATATTACCTAGGAAGAGAGTCCTTAGCATAACGAGAGGTAAAGTTAGAGTGAAGAATAAGGTCAGATTCAGAAGCTGGCTTTGGAAAAACCATGATGAAGTGTATAATAATATGTTAGGAATTAATTATATGCAAAGATAGAAAAATGTGTTGTGTAAGGTGTTTATTTTCTTTTGGCCTTTTCTGTATGTTTGATGTGATGAAGAATGAAGAGGGTTGGGGACCAACGTTGTGGTATTTATACACGGTAAGAAAGAAGTATCGTACTATGGTTCCTGGCTTTGAAAAGATATTTTATTCAAACTTCATTTTTTGATTATTTGAATTTTCCAGAAGATAAAAAGAATGTAAGAAAGTTCTTTAGTTTTATTTTGACAGTGGGTAAGGTGCCCTCTCCAATTTTTACATGTACAGTAACACAATTTTTTCTTTCTTCCAAATTTTGGCACTTTGAGCAAATTATATGTCAAATGCTTGAATTTTGTTTAAGAGAATACATGGTAGAATAAAAAAATTCTATTGGCCAAAGACTAATAAAGTACGGTGGGATTGATCTCACTTGATGGCCATATTTAATTTGCTACATCTTTGACTTGACTCTATATGTCATATTCTATTTATGTAGACCGATCATTTGAGAACATGTCAAATAGAAAAATATAGGGGAGGGGAAAGGGGAACATGTATGATGTGCGTGTGCATATTGAACATTGAGTGTATATATTCCATGAAGATGATAAATAAAAAGTTTATTTTGTTTTTTTTTTTAATGGTCACTTTATGTTCATGTGAATGTCAAGATTATAACTCTTATATCTTCAAATTGTATATATGTTATGTCCGTTTATTATGTTCAACATTTATATATTTATATTATGTTCAAAAAATGTCAAAATTATATTCATTAGGGACAAAAAATAAAACAAAATTTTGTGAGGATGAAAACATCTAATTTTATTTTTTAAGGACGAAAACCAAAATTTGATATATTTATAGAGACGAAAAACTTATTTAACCCTAAAAAATGTCCATATTTTGGGTTTAATAATATACACACATCAATAAACTCCCCTATAAAAAAATATCAATAAACTACATTTAAAAAGATATTTGAAAAAAATTGATTTTAATCCTAACTATTTATACATATAATTGATTGTAATTTGATTTTTCCTTAAATTCAATTGTTAGTATTGTAGTGGGGGAGCTTTGATATGGTGCCATATGTTTTCTTCTTATCATGTATGTTATAATGATGTTACTGTGATGGTCTGGCCCAACTTCTAGGGTGCAAACAACTTAATTGAGCTGGACCTTCCTAAAGTATGAGCCTAAAAAAATATTTATAGCCCAGTGCTACTACCCACACTAATCTCACATACTGTTTCCTCCAAATCTGATTCCATCAATATCATCAAACCACCCTCAATTTGTAATAATCACCTAAATTTGAAAAGTTATTTCAAAAAATCACAATAATCCCTAAAGTTAATTCTGATTCAAAGACCACAATAAAGTTGATATCTGAACCTGTAAATGATTGGCATCACTACGCAACAATTATTTATAATATAAAGGAGCTCCTTTCAAGGGACTGACACGTTCACATGCATCACACTCTTCGGGAGGGGAATGTCTGCGTCGACTATCTTGCTAAGCTTGGAGCTGGTAACCATGAGACCTATCGTTCTATTGCAGTTTCTCCAGCTGGAATTAACCTACTCCTGCTAGCTGATGGTAGTAGGATTTCTTTTTCTAAATGCTTTTTTTGTTCCTTTTTTTTTTTTATTTCTTTTCTCCTATTGTACCAAAAAAACATCCGTTTTTCCATTTTCCAAAACAACATTGTTGGGTCAATTTTGTCTCTCTTTCATTAATTTCTTTTACTTCCTTTCATGATTTTTTTTTTGGTGTATAACTTCATGAAATATTGAAATTGCTAAAATAGAGATCGATAGAGAATAGAGATTGACTGGTTTTTTTTATAATGATAGAGATTGGTTGATTTTTGTGACCATATTTGATAAAGATCAGCTAAATTTCAAAATCACAGGAACCATATTTGATAAATATAGGCTAATTTTTTTTTATTTTGTTGATTTGAATGAAGCTAAAAGTCATAGAATTAGTAATAACTTGATAGTGTATACTTGCTAATTATGTTGCTAATAATTAATTATATCTTAATTTTATTTTATGGTTCAACTTCAACATTGTATGTCTAATGTGGTTCAACTTCGACATTGCGGAATTGCTCAAGAACAGACAAGAATTTCAGGTTCTATATTTTTTCAATCTTTATCTGTGCCTCCTATATTGCCGCCTAAGATTAGAAAGTTTGAGTTTGGCGCTGAGAAGTGTAGGAAAAAGAAAAAAATTGATGTGTTAATTGAATCCCAAACAAGAGCTCTTGATGAATTTAGGAGTGTTTTACCCCCTGTAATATAAGTCATTTCTGGTTTTCCCCCTGTAAAATTTTTTGTTTGGATTCCGTCCTTGTAAAATTTATTTGAAAAAATAATCTTATTTTTTTCGATTTTAAAATTATTTGGAAAACAATCTGAATATTTTTGGATTTTTTAAAATTTTTTAAAATTAATTTTCAGATATTTTAAATTTATATTTTTTAAAATTTAAATATGATGTGTTAAGTTAATTTCACACGAGCCCAACAAAAAAATTGAAAAATAAAAAAAATTCCATGCCAGCGCGACGTAAGAGAATATGGTGAGTCAGATAGCCTAGGGGAATATTTTGGAAAAAAATTATTTTACAAGAATGTAATCCAAACAAAGAATTTTACAGGGAGGAAATCAAAAATTACATATATTACAGGGGGTAAAAAACACTACTAATCCATAAATTTATTGTAAAAGAAACACAGAGTCTCATTGATGATAGAGCTATTCCCCTTGATGATAATGTTATTCCAATTAATGATAATGTTGATGCTATTCCTATTGATGTTATTCATGTTGATAATGTTGATGCTATTCCTAATGATGTTATTCATGTTGATAATCTTATTCCTATTAATGATAATGTTGATGCTATTCCTATTGATGATAATGAAGATGATAAGAAAAAATGTTAATACAAAAAAATTATCAACATGTAAGATTCATAAGAAAAAAAAATGAAGATGATAATCAAAATGTTGATAATGTTAATAACATTCACATTAGTGTAGATATATTTGATTACAGATCTATTTTTACTTACAGAGTCTAGCCTCTAAATTCTTAGGAACAACCTGGTGGTGGTAATTGTGTTTTATTGTTCTTTTTTTTGGTCGAAATTGTGTTTTATTGTTGAATGATGTTGCTAGAGCTGCTGGGCACATCTTGTGCTTGTTGCTCATTATCAATAAAAGTTTTACTTAAAAAAAGTGTAATTTTGATATTTGCACGTAGAAAGTTAGTAAAATATTGCATAAGATTGATGGTAAGGCTTCTATTTACTCGACTAATCTACTTGTCTTCAAGATTTGGTGATATGTTACGGATCATATTAGTAGTAATAAATTGTACAATATAGCTATAAGGATCAAATTGACATTGGGTAGTTAAATATAAGAAACAATTTGACAATTTACATTAGCCAACATGGCATTTAAATATGGACACGTCAGCAGGTGAAACAATGTCAATGAATAAAAGTGGTAAGTAGCGTTTGATTTAGTTAAGGGCGTATTTAAAATATGTTAAATGCTAACTTATATTCTCAAAGATACATGTTAAACAAATTTATTATAGAAATATATGTATTTACATTCAACTTCTAAAAATTAATATATTATGTTTTTTAATACAAAATTGTTTTTTTTTTAATTGCTTAATATGTGTCCTTAAGATACAACAATATCTATTACTCTTTTCAATTGTTGATTGTCTTTAGTGTTGGAGTACCTACAAGTACCTCGACCACGACATTACCTCTTTAGATCTTTATTTTATTTCATCTAACCAACTCCCTGTTTTACTATCAGTGATGTTTACTTCATATCATCGTTCATATTTTGAAATCCTTTATCTTTTAAAAATTGTTTTTAAGAATATTTTTATCTGAAAAATGTCATCTTTAATTTAGATTACTATGGTTGTAAAATTCTCACTATCTCCTTTACAAGACCTTTCTATAATTTATTCATTCTGACTTATTTTAACTTTCAAAAATTTTAATGTTGATCAACGGTTTATAATATATTGAAATACACATGTCACCAAAAAAATATACCCAAATATTGTAAAAAAAACGAAATAAACACCTTTGCAAAAAAATAAAAAAAAACAAATTTATTGAAAAAGAAACATTTCAAACTAAAGGGTCCTCCCTAATTTAATATCGTCTATTGTTTCATTAGTTTGGATGATTTGCCCACAAGTCAATTAGAGGAATCGCATTCGTACACGTAAAAACAATGTCTATTGTGTCAAACATAAGAAACATGTATAATTCTGTCAAAAAAAAAAAAACATACAGAAGAAACTCTATAAATTAATAATGTCAGGATCGGAGAAATTTATTAATTTAGAGAGTTATTAATTTATCGATAAATTAATAATTATTAATTTAAAGAGTTTTTAAGTAATTATATAGTAGATACCAAACAAAAAGATAAATTAGTCTATGCCTCTTAGAATTACGTTGCAGCGAACCTTGGGACTCAACGTAAATTAATAACTACTGTGTTCATATGCATTGGAAAAATACAATACAAAAATACAACACCTAAGCTATTTGATGCAATAAGAAAAGTTAGAGATGCGCTCCAAAAGACTTGAACTTTAAAGGAAAACAGACAACTATTGTGTAATATATATTTTTTCAGTTTCTATGAATTATTAATTTATGATTTTCTTGGGACCGAAAATTATAAAGGGATCTTCCGAAAAATTATTATCTTATTATTTTATCGAGTTTTTCAATTTTTTACATTGGCCCAAGTC
>Ga0228711_1000149_pt1 | contig 65193 bp, 42 predicted proteins | sample MedpolnodulmetaG_2_FD_177996 | JGI IMG/M metagenome (GOLD analysis project Ga0228711, IMG submission 177996) | Root nodule microbial communities from Medicago polymorpha collected in Santa Monica, California, United States - brown nodules | ecosystem: Host-associated > Plants > Roots > Nodule...
AATTTTCGGAAGATCAAGAAGCTGCTGCAATTAATTAATTGATTAACAACGTTGCAGCACTCCCTAATCTCACCTTCAGAACCTGTCAACAACCCATATGCACCTTGGCTTTGGCAAACTTTACTTTTCAGATCGCATCATGTCTGAAATTTTTTAACACCATTCTCCATCTTCCTCTTTGAAAAAATATTAATAAATTAAATTGTAAACAATTTTGTGGGGCATTTTTTTTTATGCCTTTAAGACCAAAAAGTTGCTTTTAGGTAGCCAGTATTAGATCTCAGCCATTTAATTTAAATACTAATATATCAATGGTTAAGAACCCAACTTTCCCATGGTGGGAAAAAAGAGTCTGTTCCCATGCTAAACACCACCAACAAATGAAGTTAGTTAGTAGCTAGATTTTAAACATTTAATTTTTATTTTCAAACATAAATGGATAAAGGGAAACTTTTATTATTAATAATGGTGACATTTGTAACCAAAAAAAATATGGTGACATTAATGATCATTTCACAACTTTTCAAGGTTACAAAGTCAAATAGTTACCGCTTGTAGTTGACACCTCTTGGACAATATAACAATTTTACAATATATTGAATTTCAAAATTATGATGAAAATCAAAGGAAAAAAGACAATTTATAAGCCAATCAAGAATGCTAGTTAACATCATCATTTAATTTTTCCTATTGTAATATATTTATTCTCAAACTATTTTTTATTTTTATTTTTTTATGAAAATTTGTTCTGATGAAAATATTAATTAAATGATGTTTTTTTTGAAATGATTACATTAAATATCATGAAGTTAGTTGGAATTTGATTATTGAGTCCACTAAATATAGCTTGTTTTTTTGCTTATATTTGAGTTTCTGAAAATAGCTTTTGATTTCTATTTTATGAAAATAAAAGAATATACACTAGCTTTTGATTTCTATTTGCAAAAAGTATCAATTGCATCAAACTTGAAGTATCTTGTCATTTGATTTTTTTAAATTGGGGAAGGGAAAAATTATTATTAATTTAAGTAGCACTAATTAATTATCATTTTATTAATGATATTTGAACTTTGTCCCTTGAAATTACAAAGTCAAACTTCTAGAAGGATCTTGTCATTTGATTGAAATCTTATAGTATAATACTCCCTCCGGTCTCAAATATAAGAAAAGATTCTTTTTTTAAGTTCATTGAGTAGTTAATGTATTTGGTCTACATTGTAAAGCAGATACATTAATTATTCAATGAACCTAAAAAAAGAATTTTTTCTTATATTTGAGATCGGAGGGAGTACTAAGTAAATTACTTATCCAAATAAGGCCATAACATTTTCATTATTTTCAGGTGAAAATTGCTAGTTTTATATAGAAAATAAAATCAGAAACCCACAATAGTTTATTAACATACTATATAAAGAGAGATTGGTCCATCAGAAAGATCATTAATATGAATTAACATGTTTGTTCCAGTCAGTTTTTAAAACTATGTTTGTTCCAGTCATGCATATATATCTACAAATATTATGATTTCTCAGATGCTAGAGTGGAGCAAGACATATGTATCCAATGTAGCTGGAGAGATTGCAAGTTTAATAGCATTAGCCATGTGGATAACAAGCATTCCACGAATAAGGCGTAAGATGTATGAAGTATTCTTCTACACTCACCATCTCTACATTCTCTATATCTTATTCTATGCCATCCATGCTGGAGTTGGATCCATGTGCGTGATTGCTCCTGGGGTTTTCCTATTCCTCATTGATAGACACCTTAGATTCTTACAATCTCGCCAACATGCTCGGTTACTATCAGCTCGCCTTTTACCTTGTGATGCCCTTGAACTCAACTTCTCCAAGAATCCTAGTAAGAAAATCAAAACTTTATATGGAAGAATAGGTTTGTATTTAATTCATATAGATGGTTAGTGTAAAGTTTTGTTACATTGTCAATAAATCGTAATCATGACATCATTTAAAACGTTTGATTTTAATTATAACTATTTCTAAAGTTATACATATGATCGGTTGCGATTTGTTGACACCGGAAAAAGTTTATACCGAGTAATAAAAAAAGATTCTACCGTTAACTAACCAAGTTTTGCTAACAAATTTATCATTTTTTTGGTTTAATTCCTAACTTTAGGTTTATACTATAACCCCACAAGCTTGGTGTTCATAAATGTTCCTAAGGTTTCCAAGCTGCAATGGCACCCTTTTACAGTGACTTCTAGTTGTAATATGGAGACTAACTATCTGAGTGTTGCCATAAAAAATGTGGGTAGCTGGTCAAACAAGCTGTATCAGGAACTTTCTTCTTCGTATTTGGATCATCTTAATATTTCAGTTGAAGGACCCTACGGACCCCATACTGCACAATTTCTAAGGTTAGTTTGGTACTCCTAGCAAACATCAAATAGCAAAATGCTTCTTCTTGATATATAGTACTGTAAATATGAAGGTTTTTTTATTGTGGTAACCATGTTATTAGTTTGAAGTATCTACTGACTATGCCAATTACTAAAGGGAATCTGGCTAGCCACCTTTAGTGGGGTCTCCCCTTCCGACCACATCTTTTCCATCCACAAGGGTCGAAATCGAGACCTTACTTAAGGGACCCGGACCAATGTAATCTTTGTAAATATGAAGGGTTTGAGTCTATTATTTTATACATATGTTTTCTTATACATGAATCACGTATTGTTGTGTTGTGTATATGGATTTTTCACGGTTGCGTTCACGCTGCAAACCTTTATATTGAGGTTAAGTGTAATGTGTTATGTTGCGGCCGCAATTGCCGTTGCGGACTGTAATTGTAGTCACATTGTCGGACCTCGTTAAATCTAGGTTGTTTTTTATTTGTGTTTTACTCATTCTTTCTTTAGATTCCGATTTCTATATTTACAACAAATAAATTTTCAATTGCAAGTCTAATTTATCATCATTGTGTTGTGTCTCTAAACAGGCATGAACAAATTGTGATGGTGAGTGGTGAAAGTGGCATAACTCCCTTCATATCTATAATTCGTGATCTCATATTTCAAAGATAACAGGAATTTCAACCTACAAAACTCCTACTTGTTTGTATTTTCAAAAACTATGTTGACGTTCATAGTTAAACCGCTGGTTCTGTTTATGCTGCAAACGTTTATACTGACAAATTACGGTTACGAACTGCAATTTAAAACTATTGGAGCAGGCGGAGTAGTGAAAAGTAAAACCTAGCCGCTCTGCTCCTAGGAATATAGTCACATTGTCCGGCCTTTTTAAATCTAGCCTGTTTTTGTTTTACATTTGACTCGGTCTTTCTTCAGATTTAGGTTTCTATTTTCGCAACAAAACAGTTCTCAATTGAAAGCTAATTTATCGTCATTCTATCTCTAAAACAGGCATGACCAGATTGTGATGGTGAGTGGCGGAAGTGGCATAACTCCCTTCATATCTATAATCCGAGATCTCATATTTCAAAGCCAACAAGAAGAATTCCAACCTCCAAAACTCCTACTTGTTTGTATTTTCAAAAACTACGCTGATCTAACCATGTTAGATCTTATGCTTCCTGTTTCTGGTTTAACAACTCAAATCTCTCAGCTTAAGTTACAAATTGAAGCTTACATCACAAGAGAAAAACAAGAACCTTCAAAAGGTACTCAAAAACAAATCCAAACGATATGGTTTAAAACAAACCTCTCAGATTGTCCTATCTCAGCTGTATTAGGCCCAAATAACTGGTTATGGCTTGGTGCTATAATCACATCTTCTTTCATCATGTTTCTCCTCCTTTTAGGAATTGTTACTCGTTACTATATTTATCCAATTGAAAATAACTCACGTGAAGTTTATAACTGGACCTTCAAGGTTATGTGGTACATGTTTCTACTTTGTTCATGTATATGTATATGTTCTACTGTTGTTTTTCTTTGGTTGAAGAGACGGAACAAATTAGAAAATAAGCATATAATGAATGTAGAAGTTCCAACGCCAGCAAGATCACCAGGGTCATGGATTTATGGTTCAGAAAGAGAGCTTGAGAGCCTTCCTCATCAATCTTTAGTGCAAGCTACCAATGTACATTTTGGCTCAAGACCTGATCTCAAGAGTAAGTGAGGCAGGGTAATTTTGTAAATATTATTAAGTTTTTTGTTGTTGTGTGTAAATTGAGTATCTTCTGCACGCAACTGCATAGACTTGTCTCTTACGATGTATCTCATTGTATCAATGAGATGGCGATATTCACAATTTTGTTAATTTTGCAGAAATTCTGTTTGAGTGTGAAGGCAAAGATGTTGGAGTTATGACTTGTGGTCCAAGAAAAATGAGACATGAAGTTGCTAGAATTTGTGCTTCTGGTTTGGCTGATAATCTTCACTTTGAATCAATCAGCTTTAATTGGTGATCTACAATGTTGCATCAATGTACATGTCGCATATATATGCCTTTTACTATCCTCTAAAATGTTCATGTTGATTCCTCTATGTTATAATTAAGCAATCGTGAACAAGTGCAATTGCACAAGTGTGCCTGTACATGAATTAATGTATATTTTCCTCTGTGTTTTTCATGTTTATATGTTCATATTGAGTGGAAGTCTCCAAAAGTTTCACTTAATTTTGTGTATCGTTGCATTTCTCTTATCTTCTTTTTCTTTTTTTCTTTTATGTCTAAAGTTATTCTTTATTTTTAGGCCAAATACCTCCCTGGGTCTTTAAGTTTAACAAAAATATCAGGTTAGTCCTTTAAGTTTTCAAAGTTTCAAATAAATCATTTTAGTTGTAAAATGTTTACAACGTTGTCCTTTTTCGTCCAAGTCCATCAAACCGTGCTTAAGTGGCCGTTTGGATACTTATGTGGTACGTCCACATAATCAAAACCCAACAATCAAACAACAAAAGAAAAAAGTTTCATAACCTAATTTCCCCAAATTTGAACAAAATAATATGACCATGTACGAATCAATGCATGATTTATCTTGTTCCTCTGTGTTGTTATTATATTAATGGTATTCCCGCATACAACAATTTTTATTTCTGGCCATCCTTCAGTCCTGAGTTTTATTGGAAGAAGAAGATGAAGATGAAATTCACTATCTTTTCTATTTTATTTTTGGAATTTTAACAGACTTGGATAGTAAAGAGCAACGTTGCAAACATTATAGAACTAAAAGGACCGATCTAAAACTTCGAAAACTTAAAGACTAACTCGTTATTTTTGTCAAACTTAAAGGACGCAAGGAGATATTTGACCTTATTTTTAAAACATTTATACCGTTGACTTTACTGACATTCATTCTCCATCCACTTCTATTTCAGATTTGCATACATACATGACTGTTGAATTATCTATTACAAATGATGTTATACCACTAGTTGAGACACAAGCCACTCTTGGATAAAAAAGGCTATAAAAGATCGTATTAGTTTTTATGATATCTTGATGCATAAAGTATTGTGATTGAGTCACGTTGCAACTCATATGGTCCCAATACAATAACAATCTCTAAAGCAAATACCTAACTACATTTTTTTTTAAGGAAATAGCTCACTCCATCCTACAACACTCTAACGCAAAAGTATAAGAGAAAAGAAATTTGTTTGAGACATTATTAGACACTAAATAATAAATATGATCATCTCTCCTAATCTGGATTTAAACAATGATTTTCTGAGTTTTGCCTCTTTCACAATATTCAATTCCATTGATATTTTTAAATTATTTTTAGCAAAATAGCTCCATCTACATCCACACAATTAAAAAAAAACTATTATTTTTTTCCATCTTATCTACTTCTCGTGTGCCGTATTTTTTTCTTTTACAAAAATGTCTTTTGAGTTTTCGGATTCTATAATCCGGAATGAGTTTTCCCCCAATTTTGGAGTGGAAAAATGAGTTTTTCACCAATTCAGATTATACGGTCCAAACACACCAAAAAATAGGGCGTGTTCCTTGCTTTTTTAGGATTATAAAATTCGAACACTCCCTAAATACCATTCTTGTACCTAGAATTCAGAGGAAAATAGTTCAGATTAAAAATGTCCTTGAGTCAATACAAAGATTGAGTATGTTTGTAACATGAATAGTCAATTCAAGAACCATACCAATCATCTTAACTCTCCCTGTGTTTCAAGTCATTGTTAGTTGTTCTCGTCGTGTCTCAGGAAAAAATATAGTTTTTAGGCTATTTGCTCGAATTGCTTCGAAACTTACTCAGAAAATTAAAAGGAAAAAAATCAAGGATCAAGACTTCTTACAAGAGTTCATCCCTAAAAATCCAAAATTTCATCGTTTAGACTTTTTTTTTTCTTTTTCATATTCTCAGGAAAAATCCCATAAAATTTGTGTTAGTTTTATTTGATTTTTAGAATTTTTTTGTGGTATTTTTATAATTTTTTGATTTTATTTGACATATTTTTTACTTTGTTTTTTTGTTGTTTTTAAAAAGCAAAATTCGCAAATGTTAAATGTCAGAGATTCTGATTGTTGATTATATATATACATTAGCATATTACGGATTCTATATTCCAAAAACCCCGTGAGTATTTTGGTAAAAAACAATAGGGTGCGTAAGATGTAGATAGGATGAGAAAAGTAATGGTCTTAGAAGAAAAAGATAATTTGTAATCTTAAGCCGGTCTACTTAGTTTTTTAATCTTTGTTGGTGAAGCCTCCGTTTTGCAACCAGTTTGAAGAAAAACAACTATTCACTTCACTTCAAACACTCACAATGATCAAATGAACTGCCGCGATGCTTGTAACTTTAAGGCTCAATGGACTCTAGAATCAGTTAAATGACTTAAATCCAAGGCTATGGCAATCGGTGTTTTAAGAAGCTTTGATGGCTTTGGATAACAACCACATTTGATTATAGAATAAAATTACAAGACAAATGAAAAACGAAAATTGAACTCTATTAGAAAATGTGTGCTTGGAAACATACTTGTAGTTGGTTTTTAATTGTTAGTATTTTGAAACGTAGTATTTTTAATGGATTTTTTTATCATGTGTAAATTTGTAAAATATTTACATTTTAATATTTTTTTATGAGCAAGTTTTTCAATTGTGGGAGTTTGGCCCCTTAAATTATTCGTATGTAGTCGTGAAAACAATTTTCTTCCTATTTTACATCGTGAACAATCAAGTTAGGATAACTCTATCATGGGTTATGCATGCATAGTTTTAAAGTTTTTTTTATTAAGTAGTCTAATCGTTAGTGAAATTCACCTTTAAGATGAATAAGTAAGGTGTTCAGGTTCGAACCCCGACCCCTATATACATTGCGTTATCCCTTATCAAGTGAGTTAAGCTCACGGAGACCGTATAGTTTTGAAGATGCCAACAAGAAAAACCTATCTTCCTTCTTGCCAATTGCTTTTTCTGCACATTTCACTGTAATGTTATATAAGTCCTCTCTTGATAATATTACTCCTAAACTCCTCCACATAAATGGATTCAGCATCATCTCTCAGAAGCTGCAAAATTATCCATGGCGTCGGGGATTTTATTATTATGTTGTGTTATTCTATTCTCACATAATGCTTTTTAATTTAAATTATGAAGGGGAAGACTTACTTGCTTCAATGCTAGTATGAAGAAAAGTTTTATACAAATATTTTCCTAAAACTAATAGCTAAATTGGATGTAACGATGACCAATATTTTCCGAAAATTAGTTTTTATTTTTTATATTTTTAATGTTTTAATTTAATTATAATAATCTATCCGACTTTACAGCCTCTCCCTCCTTTAATTTTGTGATGAACTGTTTTTTCCCCTTATGATATGTCATCCCTATCATTTTTCAAAAATAATAATAATAATCTATGTGGCGAAATGATAGGGATGACATATCATAAGGAAAAAAATAAAAATAGTTCATCACAAAATTGAGGGAGAGGCTGTAAAGTCAAAAATGGGATAAGTATGAAGGGGCCAAAATTGCACATTTCAAATTTGTATAACTAAAATCGCACAATTGAAAATTTTAGGGAAGGGGTTCAAAATGCAATTAAATCTAAAATAAAACATCCCTGGTCATGTAATATTATCATAACTTACAAGTCAATTTCTATTACAATAATAACATTCGATAAAGTTGAAATTAAACAACTACAAGCAAGATACAATTAAAAATGCTACTGATAAATTAATCCAAGATACAACTTTCAGCAAGAATTTAAACTTGGCAGACCAAAATCATACAATTATTAAACTTGAGGGCCAAAAATGTAATTAAGTCTAAAATTATGTTGTGTTTGTATATGTTATAAGTTATTTCGTAATCTCTCTTCGAGAGCTTATGAAAATAAGCTTAAAAAAATCTTATGAAAAATATCAGACACCATTCTCATAAGTTCTCCCAAACAATCACATAAAACTTATACCAGTAAATAAGCTTAAATAAACCAATCCAAAGAGGTTCAAAGTCTATTTTAGATTGAATTGGATAAACTCGCTTGAAATCATGAGTTGGGGGATTAGTTAGTGGTTTACTAAGGCTTTGTTTGTATGTTTGAAGGTGAAGGGAAGGATTTGGAAGGTTGAATGAAAATATAGCTAGGGAAAAATTGTAAAATCTTTTATATTTTTTGAAAGAGTGATTTTTTTAAGAATGATAAATTAATGTTTATAATTAATATATTTTAAATTTTAAAAATATTATAACTACATAGTTGAAAAATTCATGTAAATCCTCCAAAATCCTCCTCCAATACAATTTTTTAGTTCCTCCATGTAAGAAGAATTTTGTATTATAAAGAAAAATGAACCCCCAAAAGCCTTCTCCTCTCGATGTCATTGATTTCTTCCACTTGCTACTTCCTTTTTTCTAAACCCCTTCCCACCTTTTCCCTCCAAACTCGCAAACAAAGCCTAAGTGACTTTTATTTTGGTACAAAATTTAGTATTTTATTATGTGGATTGGAAATGAGTGGACAATAGTCTCCAAATACCAAATGATTTTCCTCCAAATTTATAACACCTTATTTAATTTTCTAGAATATCGTTCAGGATGTCAAAATCTGATACTAGATAATTAAAATTATTGAATCGAATTACAGTGTAATTTAAATTCTTGTCTTATCTATAAGAACAACATACAAATTTCATGATGTAAATGAATTTCAAATTCATACGTTTACACAACAAAATCCAAAACAGAGTCTTGAAGTCTATTTTTCAAGAGCTAATTCTTGTGTTTGCAGTAAACCTATTTGTCTGAAAAATAAAATAAAAGGAGTGAGATAAGATCTACTTATTTCAAGGAGTCCTTACCAAAACCATAAATGTGGCCTCTAATTGTATTTAATGTAAACATGTATGATCTTTATATGGATATATTAATTATGGGTTGATATTTTAAAAGTGTATCAAACAATGTGTCTCGATAATGTTAGCTGATGTGAGTACTATCGAGCGTGAGGGGTACCGAATAATATTCACCTACTAGTAAAGTGTAAAATATAGTAAAATGCTACTTTACTGGATGTTGAACCTCACATTTATTTCTTTAATAAACATGGAAATTGATACCAACATCTTATTTAACTAGTCTCATAAACTTTCAGTCATATCACTATGTCATAAGACCATAGCAATCGAACAATTTCTAACCATCAATTACATTATCACGTACATGTCAAAACCAATCCATTTTATTTGTATATCATAAATTATATTATAATGAAAACTGAACAATTTATAACTGTCAATTACATTGTCTTGTACTTGTTAAAATCAATCTATTTTATAGATAGTTTATGATTCTATAAACTCAAGTGACGTAAATATTCTTTATCAAGTAATCATGACATAATTGTGAACTTTATCAATTTGTTTTAGGTCTGATTCCGTATAAGCCACATTAATATCCTAATATCCTGTAATAGTCCATTTTTTCATTCCATATTTTCAGAAATTACTTTTTCCTGGAGTCCTCAATTCACATTCTGGGTGAAGCCCACCAAAAGTTTTGAAAAAGAAGCAAATTTTGAAGTTTCAGTCTTTGTATGCTTGAACATTTACCTCTAAAAATTTTCCTTTGTAGTAATATTTTTAAGTGCCTAAGTGTTGATATTCTAAATCAATATACAAACAAGGAGTGTTACATTATTTCACACAAGCGTATTATCACTGGTGTTTCCTTTAAGATAAATGGCAACACTACAATATTCTTTCCTCCAATATTTGCAAAAACAATGAAACAATATCTCTTCATTCTAGGTGAACTCGAGCTTTTGTGGAGATTTTTTTTTACTGTGGAGGCAAAGATGTTGGAGTTATGGTTTGTGATCCAAGAAAATTGAGACATGAAATTAGACTTAAAATATGTTGCGCTTATTATCTTTTATATTTTAATACATTTAATTGTAATATCATATATCATGCGATGTTTATAAAAAAAATTCAGTACATTTATTTGTAATGTAATATAACATGCGATGTGTATAATAATGATCAAGTTTTTAAATAATGATATCATTATTTGCATAAAATTGATTTTAATTTTTGGTATCAGGTCTACAAAATGATGAAAAATAATTGAAGCCTAATGCGTTTGATGCAATTGACATATTCCTACTCGACTATATAATGTCTCTTATTTTAGACGGACATGCAATTTATGTCAGACCTCATGATTAATTAAAGTAAGACAAATAAATGATTTTTAAAAATATGGTATAAATAGTTTTTACATCAGGCACCATATAAATATTTTTTACTTAGCAGTGCTACAAATAACGAGTACTTCATTCTTTCCCACAAGCGTATTATTACTAATATTTCATTTAAGATAAATGACAATGCTACTACATTCTTTCCCCCAATATCTTCACAAACAACGAACATTAATTAATCAACAAAATTAAAAGGCAATGATTAGGAATTATGAATTGTTGGATACTTTGGGGTGCTCTAAGCTTGCTTACAACCCATTCACTAGCGATTTGAAGTTTGTATTTCTTTCAAGTGGCGGAAAGCACCTTGCACATTTTCTCTTCATTCTTAGTGAGCTCGAGCTTCTGTGCAAAATTTCTTTTTGAGTGCGAAGACAAAAATGTTGGAGTTATGGTTTGTGGTCCAAGATAATTGAGACATGAAATTGATTTCAAAATATGTTGGACTTATTATCTTTTATATTTCAATACATTTAATTGCATTGTCATATAATATGCGATGTATACAAGAATTTCAATACATTTAATTGCAATGTCATATAACATGCAAAGTATATAAGAATGATCAAGTTTTTAAATACATTTGAGTAAACTTTAAAATGATCCCTGAATTTGTTGTAAGACACTCTCAATAAACCTTTTTCAAGTTTTTGTTAATGTTTGTTACCAGTATAATGTTTTGGCAACGAAAATGTTCTCCGGTTTGATAGTATGCTCAACATTTTATCTTTGGGAATATGAAAATTTTAATTTGTTGTTGTTGGTTGAAAATATACATGTTGGAGAAGTCCTACATTAACTACTTAAATTATAAAAGAAGAGGTATAACAAGATAAGCAAGGTTGTTTCGTGATCTTTGCAAGAAGAACAAGGTGATTCCTCCACTTGTTTACTTTATTGCTTGACAAGTCTTGTAGGTGACAAGAATGTTTCTTGAAGTGCAAGACAAACAAAGTGATACCTATATATAAGCTCGATTTCTGCATTTCAAGATGCATCAGTCAGAAATATTTTAAGTTTATATATGAATTTTATCTTTTCTATTATACTCTTGCGATAGAGTGTTGTAGATATAGTTTGGTCTTTGCTTTAAAAATTGTGGGTGTACTGGGATCAATGGAGTGTTTGACTAGTCTATTCATTGTAAAAGTTTGCATATGTTATTATTTTCTAGTTGTCATTGGACAATGATCATGGTTTCTTCTCTGGTTTTTGAAGTTTCCACCTGTGTTGTGATTGTGTTTCTTTATTTTCTCTATGTTGGTCTTTTCCAACACAATTTAGTCTTCAACTATGAAAAATGTATCCTTTTATGAATGTCTATTACGGAATATTATGAATATTAGTGATGATGTATTGATTAAATGCATTTTTGACGGTCTTCATCTCAGAGAGAAGAGTACAATATTTGATAGTGTAAACTAAAGATGACAATTATCTAACCCCACTTGTGATAATGTGCACCGTGAGAAACTAATAGTTCTCGTCTCATAACCATTTCACGCATGTCAATAAATACTTTGATCATTAATATCTTTATTTATCTAAAATACAAAGTTATAAAAAATTTATTGAGTCAACAAATCGAACAACATATTTTATACTAACATTGTATTTATGTATTAATTAAAAAATATAATCAAAGTAAGTAATATGAATATCATACATTGTCAAATTGCAACCAAGAAAGTACATAACATATTTTTCCCTCAAAATATTCATATGATTTAAGATCAGCTGACTTTATTAGTATTATTTTATTTTTTGACAAAAAGAGTTGACATTCTTAAAGTTTTTATTTTAAGGGATTCTTGAAGTTTTTTGTTCGCGTTAAAATATTTCCATAATTTTTTTTATGACAGTATTTTCATTCCTTTATGGATTATCATGGCATACATTCACATTGTTACATCCAATTATTAATTATAGGGTCTTGCTAACCAGTGCCCTAAAGACAATGGTTAAGGATTACATTAGTAGAAACTTTATCTTGGAAACATAAATCTTTACTTTTTTTTTAGCAATAATTACACCTCTTTTCGATGCAAACTTACTTATTTTAGTACTTTAATCAATACCCCAAGGGCAATGGTTAGCATTCTCCTTGATTATAATATAATCCATCTGGGCAAATGAACAATAATGGTATTATCGTAAGTACTTACATATAAAAAAACAGTTATCATAAGTAAGTACTCTATGTAATATGTACTACAACAAAGTAGTACAGTACGTAATCTTATCTCAATTGTACTACTATCATTACCCAGCTAATTAGATTTAGAGAAGGTCAACTATGCATTTATCAACTGTGTTCTTTTTTTTTCGAGGCAACTCTTTTACAGTGTAAACAATTTGGTATTAGTAGTTTTGTAAACAAAAATAAAATAAAAATATAGAGATTTTTTTTTGAAGGAAAAAATATATAGATTTTATAAACTAGTTTAAATATTAATATTCAATAGATTGTCTAATGTGAACTTCCTAAAAAGGTTTAAAGGTGGACATTTACCGTTTTAAGTAGTAAATTTTACTAAAATATTGAATTTCTTCCTCTCTTTTTTTCTGGAAAATTCAATACCTATTTTCAGAAAATTCAATGTTTTTAATAGTAAAAGTTCGTGTTTGAATATTCAATACGTTCACATTTGAATATTTTTTTTTAATAGAAAAAGAGTTTGTCTAATAGTAAAAAGTTTCAAGTTTGAGTATTGTATATAAAGAAGTGTATTTGAAACGAAAAATCCATTAAAGATGGTTAATCAATGATGAAGTTTGAGCATCTTTACCATGGCAGAGAAATAAACATTACCTATTCTATATTTTTATAAACATAATTTTATCAAAGTGAATACAAGAAAGAGAATTACACCAAACAGAAAAAACCAAACCAGAGTTTCTTCCTTCCCTACTTATAAAATAAAGTCCAAACAAATATTTGATTAATTTGATCTACCTTAAGCCAATTAGCCACAATTAAGGGTCTAACTCATTCTGAAATTTATCGTTCTCGTTGTCTCAACAATTGCAGCTACACACATGTTATTGCGCATAAGTTGAGCATGATCACCAAAACTATCGGCATTATTGCCATATATGTTACAAACTTATTGATATTTTTTGTTTGTTTTGAAAGGTACAAACTTATTGATATTATTTTGCTAGATATATACACAACTTTTTTTAGAGTGTAGCTAATACAAACTTATCGGTATAATTATGGATGCATACATTATTTTATACACCTCATACTCTACAACATCTCTTTTTTGTTCTTTATCTATATCTCTTCTCTATCGTATCATATATATAACATCAATCTATCTCTCTTCTCATCTATCTATTTATTTCCTCTTTTCAAAGTGTGTACACCCACCATGTGATTACATCAAACATTATCCTTATTAATTATTACCTAAGATTCTTAACCCCTCAAAATCGTTTGTTGTGGAAGCTATACGTTCTTATTTCTTTCTTTCTTTTTTACGAGAAGCAAATGTATGTTCTTTTCGGTTAAAATAGAAAAGTGTACGTTCTTTTAGCTTTGGTAAAAAATGGAAAGAAAAATGTACCTCTCGATCGGATAGTTTTTTTCCTCCATTAATTAGCGGTGCACTATAAGAAAAACACATGGACTCGGCAGTGCTAAGCATTTTCCCATATAACAAAGACGTGAAATAATGAGCTAATATTATAGCCTCTATAGTATGAAAATTTGCTGGGAGCCACTTGTAAGAAAAATGCTTAAATTATTATTAAATTATATATACTATAGTATAATATGGTAAGAAAACTGCTGTTAGCATCACCATAGCCAGCCCTAAGGTGTCTGACTTTTCTATATATACACCTTTATACCAGGATGCAGATCATATTGTAATTTGTAGTGAACTGAAAACTCACCACATTTTGAGACACTTTCTCTTCACACAAAAGTGTATGATTAATATGAAGAGCCACACATTCCTAAGGATCATTTTTCTTTTGATGTTTCTTGGATGGCTAACAGTTTGGATCTTGTTGCCCACAAAGGTCTACAAAAACACATGGACTCCCAAGCTAGAAATCAAGCTCAATTCTACATACTTTAGAGAACAAGGTTGGGTCTTATTTTATAATTATCTAATTATTATGAAAGTAAAAAAAATAATTATCTAATTATTCAATCTATATACTCCTTCAATATAAAGATTATTGATATATTATTACATTAATTTTTTTTGTTTGTTTAAGGGGTAAATATTCTGCTTTTCACATTCCCTATGATGTTCATTGGAGCTCTGGGTTGTATATATCTCCATTTTCATCGTGAAAAAATAACACAAAAGTTACCCTCCACAAGGTTAATTAGTTTCTAAATTATATATATGTTACCCTAGCTAGCCTTTTATTAACTACTTTGAATCTTTAATTAATTATCTAAATTATATATGTTTTTGTTTCAGTACTGGCGCTCTAAAAAAATGTTTATGCTTCCTGAGACGTCCATTCCTGGTGATGCCTACAATTGGAATTGTTTCAGCTATGGAGCTTATTTTTGCAATCATGTTTGTTGCACTTTTGATATGGTCCCTTTACAATTACTTAAGTATCAGTTTCGCTCACCTCCATATGCACAAAGAAGGCGAGAAAATGTAAATAATTTATCTAAACTTTTCTTTTAATTTTCATGTTAATTTTTATCTTAACCCTTCAATTTTTAGAGTCTGGAATTCACCAAAGACAATGAAGTAAATAAAGTCTAACAAAAATTATTCTATTAAATTGGAATTTGGATTTTTCCAAATGTTTTTAATGAACTTTTAGTTGCGTTATGGCTGAATGATTAGAGAACTTGATCAAACTTTATTTTTCTTCCGAACGAATCCTAGGTTACAAAACCCATTTCACTTAGAAAAAAATCGGAGGGTTATATATAATAATAATAATAAATTGCTTTGTTAACAATTAATTAACCTAAAAGAAAAAAAATATATTACCTATATAATTTGGTATTGATTATTGGTGTTTGTAGATGGGAAGCGAAGTTCAGGAGTGTATTTTTGAGACTTGGTTACATAGGAAACATATGTTGGGCATTTTTGTTCTTTCCAGTAACAAGAGGTTCTTCCATTCTGCGTCTTGTTGGTCTCACATCTGAGTCAAGCGTCAAATATCATATCTGGCTTGGACAATTATCTATGGTTCTTTTTGCTGCGCACACCATAGGTTTTTTCATATATTGGGGCATCACCAATCAAATGGCTGAGGTATATATATGTTTCTTCATTGTTTATGCATTTGAGGTCCCATAATGGCAACGAATCTACTGCCTCTTTCTGATTGGAATTGAGCATGATACTGACCCTTTATTTGGACAAAATTGATGAAGTTAGTTAAATCTAGTCTAGATCTTTAACATAAATTATTTTTGTCGCTAATAGATTAGACTCGTTTTCCATATTTGATGTCCATCATTTTCAAATTTTCACATGCATTAATAACTTATTTACAAAAAATAATAATAATCAATCTCTTAATCGGCCACAAAATCTCTTACCACGGCCCTAAAAGTGAATACTTGTGTTTTTATTTTTATTTTTAGGAAGTGAATACAAGTGTTGTATTTCTAAAAATAATAAAATTGTTGACCAATGTAAAATCTCTTAACACGGCCTTAGAATTTTATCTTCTCTACATACTCATTAATTTCACCAGTCTATTTTCTCCTCATTAACAATTAAAAATAACACAAACTATTTTTTGAAGGGGAAATAAAAATAGACAATGTGCATTCACAAAGAAAACGGGCTTAATTAATGGTCCACTAGTTCATACTTCATCCGTTTCAAATTATATGTCATTTTAATAAAATTTGTTTGTTCTAAATTATATATCACTTTACAATATTAAGGAATCATTAATGTTTATTTTTCTATTATGCCCCTTACTATTTATTACTTTATTTTTTTCTAATTCTTTAATTTATGTTTTCCATAACCCTAATGAAGGATATTTTTGTAAAACAACTCACAATTACTATTTTCTATACAACACTAATTACATTTCTTAATCTATATGAAATTGCTAAAGTGATATATAATTTGGAAGGCATTGAGTAATTTAAAGGGATGGATATATAATTTGGAATGCATTGAGTAATTTAAAGGGATGGCTTGAGTGGAAACACCAGAATAATCTTCAAAGAATTCATTCATTTTGGGGGACCTAATTATTAAGATTAAGATGGTTTTTTTCTCTTTCCAAAGAGCCTAGCTACAACTTACAAACTAACACGCTAAATGGGGAGAGAAGGTATATTGCGCTTTAAACATGCGCCTTAGCAACCAAAAATGTTTCACATGACTTTACCGTTTGAGTTGCACTTACTATTTGGCACATACAAAAACAACCTACACTTCGATTTTTGACAATGACATCATGTAATGTATATCTTATTATATTTTTGTTTTTTTTAATGGCACGTTCTTGTAATTTTTTAAATAAAATGTTCTTTTTTTAATGGTACGTTCTTTGTAAAAATATTTAAATTGTCGTTTAACCATAACCGCCAAATACTAGATCATCATAAACATTTGATTTTTTTATCTTAACCATCTCCAAAGTCACATATCATTGATTGTAATGTGTTGATATGATTGATTGTAATGTGTTTTTTTTTTTTTTGAAGAAATTGATTGTAACGTGTTGATGGTGTAAAACTTTTTACATTACATGAAAATTAAACTTATTAATTAATGTGTTTGATCCAATCGTGCTTATGTATCACAAATATATCTACAAATATTTAATTTCCCAGGCGTTAGAGTGGAGCAAGACATATGTATCCAATGTAGCTGGAGAGATTGCAAGTTTAATAGCATTAGCTATGTGGATAACAAGCATTCCACGAATAAGGCGTAAGATGTATGAAATATTCTTCTACACTCACCATCTCTACATTCTCTATATCTTATTCTATGCCATCCATGTTGGAGTTGAATACATGTGCATGATTGCTCCTGGAATTTTCCTATTCCTCATTGATAGACACCTTAGATTCTTACAATCTCGCCAACATGCTCGGTTACTATCAGCTCGCCTTTTACCTTGTGATGCCCTTGAGCTCAACTTCTCCAAGGATCCTAGTAAGACAATACAAGATTTATTTCTGATATATATTTGTTCAACTATATACAACACCGACACTTTGGATTGAAGCATGTCTAGTATCCGGACATTGACATGACTCTAACACATGTCGTCACATTCAACCACTTCCATTTTTTAAATTATTATCAGCGTGTCAATGTCAATATTGTGTATGTGTCAGTGTTTCACATATAAAACAATACTTCTATTTCATTAACTTAACCAAGTTTTGGTAACAAAGTTATCATTTTTTGTTTACTTTTCCAAAATTCAGGTTTATACTATAACCCCACAAGTTTGGTGTTCATAAATGTTCCAAAGGTTTCCAGGCTGCAATGGCACCCTTTTACGGTGTCTTCTAGTTGTAATTTGGAGACGAACTGCCTTAGTGTTACAATTAAAAATGTCGGCAGCTGGTCAAACAAGCTTTATCAAGAACTTTCTACTTCATCTTTGGATCATCTTAATGTCTCAGTGGAAGGACCCTATGGACCACATTCTGCACAGTTTCTAAGGTAAATTTGGCAGTACTCATATTGATATACTATGTATATGAAGGGTTTGAGTCTATTGTTTTATAGTTCTATCTTATGAATCATGTTGCGTTGAGTACATGGCTCATAGTCATATCTGTGAAATCTGGATAGACATTCATAGGTAAACCGCTGGTTCTGATTATGCTGCAAACGTTTATACTGTGGTAAAATAAGGGCAAATTATGGTTGCGGGCTGCAATTTAAAACTATTGGAGCAGGCGGAGTAGTGAAAAGTAAAACCTAGCCGCTCTGCTCCTAGGAATGTAGTCACATTGTTCATAAATCTAGGCTGTTTTTGTTTTACATTTTACTCCGTCTTTCTTTAGATTTCGGTTTCTATTTTTGCACAAATCAGTTTTCAATTGAAAGCTAATTTATCATCATTCTATCTCTAAAACAGGCATGAGCAGATTGTGATGGTGAGTGGTGGAAGTGGCATAACTCCATTCATATCTATAATCCGTGAGCTCATATTTCAAAGCCAACAACAAGAATTTCAACCTCCAAAACTCCTACTTGTTTGTATTTTCAAAAACTATGTTGACCTAACCATGTTAGATCTTATGCTTCCTGTTTCTGGTTCAACAACTCAAATCTCACAGCTTCCGTTACAAATCGAAGCTTACATCACAAGAGAAAAAGAAGAACCATCAAGAGATACTCAAAAACAAATCCAAACTATATGGTTTAAAACAAACCTCTCAGATTCTCCTATCTCAGCTGTATTAGGCCCAAATAACTGGCTGTGGCTTGGTGCTATAATCACATCATCGTTCATCATGTTTCTCCTCCTTTTAGGAATTGTTACTCGTTACTATATTTATCCAATTGAAAATAACACAGGTGAAGTGTATAACTGGACTTCCAAGGTTATGTGGTACATGTTTATACTATGTGCTTGTGTATGTATATGTTCTAGTGTTGTATTTCTTTGGTGTAAGAGACAGAACACTTTAGAAAATAAGCAAATAATGAATGTAGAAGTTCCAACACCAACAAGATCACCAGGGTCATGGATTTATGGTTCAGAAAGAGAGCTTGAAAGCCTTCCTCATCAATCTTTAGTGCAAGCTACCAATGTACATTTTGGTGCAAGACCTGATCTCAAGAGTAAGTGAGGCGGGGTAATTTTGTATATATTATTGAGTTTTTTTATTGTTGTGTGTAAATTGGGTATCCTCCATACGCAGCTGCAGAGACTATATCTTTTACCATGTTGATTGTATCAATGGGACAGTGATATATACAATTTGTTAATTTTGCAGAAATTCTGTTTGAGTGTAAAGGCAAAGACGTTGGAGTTATGGTTTGTGGTCCAAGAAAATTGAGACATGAAGTTGCTAGAATTTGTGCTTCTGGTTTGGCTGATAATCTTCACTTTGAGTCCATCAGCTTTAATTGGTGATCTACAATGTTGCATCAATGTACATGTCATGTATATATGCCTTCTACCATCTCTAAAATGTACGTGTTGATTCTTCTATGTTATAATTAGGCAATGTGAAGAAGTGCAATTGCACATGTGTGCTTGTACATGAATTAATGTCTTTTTCATAATTAGGCCATTGTGAACAAGTGCAATTGCACATGTGTGCATGAATTAATGTTTTTCTTTCCTCTATGTTTTGCATGTATATTGAGTAAGTCCCCAAAAGTTGCACTTAAAATGTATACCGTTTGATTTGATTAATAATCATTTTCCATCCACTTCTATTCTGATTTTTATTTTGATGTATGACTGTGATAATTTGCCTATTTTAAATAACAAAGACTTTTGTGTTTGACATGGATAAACTATAACTAACTAACTAACTGTGATGACCAAAGAAAGAGTACATTACTGAATTTAATAATAAAAGGAGAGTGGACAAAACTCTTATACATTCTGCCTCATTTTCTTTGGAAGGACTAGCTAGTTTTCTATTCTATGGGAACAAGTCCATAAAACGACACAAGTTGGTACTTGGAAATATATGTGACAATTAAATTGGAAGGAACACTAAGGCCAATATGAATTATAAAATGTGTTCTCACCAATTTCCCTTCCTAACAAAGAAGAACCTTTCTTCTTTGTTTTCATGAATTTCATTCTATGGTAGATTTCAGATTCAGATTCAGATTATAAAATTCAATATAAATCAGCATTCTTTACGCTAGATTAAATTTTATTTCATAAGGCATACAAAGGGCGATTCTGCCATTCAATTTGATTATGGACTAGGCATCTACAGATAAAAAAAATCACGCAGACATGAAAAGCAAGTGATGGCGAGTGAAGGAATTGGCATTACTCCTTTCATCTCGATAATCAGTTCGCTACTCCTTAAAGCCAACACCAAAGGCAGAAATCTCCCTAAGTTCTTATATGTTTCTTCAAGAAGACAATTGATCTTACCATGATAGACGACTTCCTTCATGTCTCAGGATACTACATATATCCTATGGATCAGAATTCTGACCTGATATATCCTTATTTCTCAAGGTTCACTCTTAGCAGGTTTTTCTTTTGTGTATCCATAGTTATTGCAGCTACATCTGCCTTCCTCTGGAACAAAAAACAGAACAAGACTTTGAGACAGTTAAAAACATTTCGACTCCAACAACTTCACCAGCCTCAGTAAACTACAAAACTGACAGAGTTAAAGAGTTTTGCCCTCCAATCCTTTATTCAAACAACTGAAATTTATTATGGTAAAAGGCCTGATATAAAGAGGAAGATAATTTTATTATTTTGTCGCAATCGTTTTATACTGTTCTCTGCTAATTGGCATCAAACCAAAAATTTAGTGCTCTATTGAAAGATAAGCTACTAAACTTATGTGATCGTCAGCTTAAGGTTTCATATGTATTTTATTTGACACAGATAGCAAGTTATGTTCATGGAAAACCTTGAACAGGGATATAATTTCATTTTCTGCAGAAATGCTTTGTAACTGTGATAGATCAAGTATTGGAGTTCTTGTTAGTGGCCCAAGGAAAATGAAGCATGAAGTAGCATCAATCTGTGCATCTTGTTCAACAGATGACTTACATTTTGAGTCCATTAGCTTGAGCTGGCGAACTATAATTTATAAGGGCTTCATGTATATTTTATTACAAGTACCCCTTCTGATCAAAGTGTGACACCGGATATCAAATTTCTCATACACAACTATCAAAATGACTATTCTGATTGTAGCATGTAAAATTGATTATTTTACAATCTAACAGGAACTTCATGATAATATTTGTAAGTTTCAAGAAAGGTTAAACAATTATCTGTTTAAATATACTTAAATAAGGGCTGTGCCTACTTCAGTATATGCATCCCATTAGTAGTCCCCAACCCATAAGGGTTGCCAGATTTTTCAATAGACACAGATTGTTTCCAGACAAAAACTTAAAGTCAACTGGCATGGACTCTGTATATACGCCTAAACTAGTCTCAATCAAGTCTCACCATATTTCCTTCTTAAAGCACCTACCCAATTTATTAGTTCTGCTTACAACATATACTAGTGATTTATTACATGTTCATCTTCAAATAAATTAAGCAATATTATGTGTGAGGTTACGGTGAATGCAAAATTAAGTCTAGATCAAAACTGTAGAAATTTATCTTTGATTTGTTTAATTGAACAACATTTGGTGGACAGAATAACAGATGCCTTTCCAAGCATTCCAGTCTAAAGTATGTTCAACTCTACTTACTCAAGGGAAAACAACCAAACTAAACCAAATATAACATTAATGGAGTCAATTGATCTTCCCCACCACTATTCAGATCAATATTTCTTCGAAGCAAAAAGAGAGGGAAAAAAACCAACACGAGAGATAAATTTGTCACATCCTTCATGAGCGAAATCTGATTTTTCAAAATAGAGAGAAATCTCCTAATTGACATAATTTGGTAAAATAAACCAAAATTCTAAGCAATATTGTCAATCTAAGATAATATCTAAAACAAACAGTAAGGCCATATTCACAAGAATCCAGCAATAATTGCAATCACAAGAGTGGCACAAAATAATATCAAGAAAAGGCTAAGCACTCATTCACATAATTTGGGCAAAACAAACAAACCTTCTCAACAATATTATCAGTTTAAGGTAATGGCTAAACAAGGTCATCTCCAAAAAAAAATACAGCAATAGATGCCAATATTCTAAACCAATATTCTAAGTAATATTATCAATCTAAGATAATAAGCTAAACAATTAACGACATCTCCAAAAGAATACAGTAATAATTGCCACCACAAGAGTGGTGCAATATCTACTGTATTGTGTACTTCATATTGTTGCAGGAGAGAATCAGTTTTTAGACGATTTGGGTGATTCTATCAAAGAGAAATTGAAATCGAAAGCTGGGTCATCCCACATTGAAATCCTTGAAAATTCTGGACTCTTGCAGTAGACTGGGGAACCGTGCCTAGCAGATGGAGACGGCATATCAGGCAACTCTTCAGGCATCTCCTTCAATTCCAGGAATGCATCATCAGACTGAAAAGCATGGCCAAATATTTAAAAAATCAAAACAGGATAAACAACACATGAGAAACACACATGAGAAACGAAAGTAGTTTTAGACGAACCTTCAGTTTGCTAAAAGCAGGCTGTTCAAATGAAATTTTCATGTCATCATCCAAATCTGATCAAGTTATGTATAAATCAATTAATAAGTAAAAGTGATCAGCCAAAATTACCACAACAGAAAATCTAGAATCAGTAAATAACTAATTACCATCCCCAAGTATAGCAGTCTTGAAAAAATGATGCATATCCAATGCATGACTTTGTGATTTTATACATTCTTCATGATTATGAAACATCCGCTCTTCGGCAATTGCATCAGGATGAAGATATTTCCCTTTAAAAGAACTAGTCTCCAGGCTGTCCTCATTTTTCATATCAGGAACATGCAGCGAGTTTGAGATGTCAGTAAGTGCTCTCCTGCTGCCAGTATTTGACTTCTTAGAAGCTTTGCTGCCAGTTCTTTTGTTGATTTCAAGATTTTTTCCCTTGGCAGAAACAACTTCCTTATCCTTATGTAGAACAATAGTGGGGTTGTTCTTGGACTTGAGTAGGTTTGGTGTTTGATTAACAGAGGGTTTAACTGTGCTACCATTGAAGGCCTTCTTTCCATCTACTATATCAATAGGCTTCACTGCATTGGATAGATCACCAAGTGGTTTTCTTCCCCCAGCCCTAGATTTCATCTTTCCTGCAAAATCTGTCTTTATAGACATAGTTCCAGCATCTGCACCAGCATTAAGAATCAGCCTAGCCATTCTACACACATAAACAATTAATGGCAAAAACATGTTCATACTTGATGAACCAGAAAAATACCGTTAACATGATCAATGACATTTTGGTCTTGAAACAAACGAACAGTCCGTGCAGCCATTTTGTGGTTAAAGTAACTAATCTCAAATGAACACCCTGCAAATATTGTAAAAGGGTTAAGCCTTCTTAGAAATCTTTCGCATACAATCCAGTATCATAGTCATCATCATTCATTTAAAAAATATCAATGACAGCTAAATCATCATTTGTCAACTTTAACTAGTTACTTCATCTTAATAAATTGAATAAAATAACAATATAAAATTAATCAGTTTCAGAAGTAAACACTAAACATCATGAATTCACAACAATATTCGTGGACTTTTAATAGGAAGGAGAAATTTCCCCGTCCGATTCTTCAGAAAGAATAATAAACATTCTTAACTTCTCATCCAAAAATAAATAAAATAAAAAAAACCCAACATTTCAATTTCCTAACTTTCAAAAGAAACCCAAAATCTAAATTTCGAAACCCCAAAAGAAAAATTATGGTTTCAACTTTTCCTCATCTGACTTGAATCAGCACAAAAATCATATATTGAAGAAGGGTTAGTTTTTCGCCCTCAAAGGAAACCCCAAAATCCCAATTGTGAAGCCCCAAATGAAAACCTAGGGTTTCGATTTTCCTTCATCAAATTCCAATGTAAACACAAAAATCATAAATTTCTTTCAAATTCGAAACCTAACAACCATAATTGAACCCAACAATCAATACATTTCTTTGATTCATGCAATCATAATCGAATTTTTTCTGAAAACTTTCCGGCGATTAACAAACAGTGGAAGAAGAAAAAATTCATGCAATCAAGATTATCCTACCAATCAACATTAAAGAAAGAATTGAATTGAAAAAGAATTCAGAGCGTAATCGAAAACTTACAAATAATCGCTTCTCTCTTGTTAATTTCTGAAAATTGCGTTTATCACTTTCTTTTCCTCTTAATTTGTTTTTTTGAAGTGTGTTTTGGCGGAGAGAAAACCTTTTATGCAACGTAACGAGAGTTCAACGGTAACTTGCCTTCACTTACATTTATATTTGTGTCCCTCTTCCATAATTCAAATTACATTTATGACCTATTGAATTGTATTGTTTCTTACCGTTGAAAAAAAAATGTGTTTTGGCGATTTAGGAAACTAAAGTTTTTTTTTTGAGAAAAAGAAAACCAAACATATTTTTTGGTGGTGGTCGGAGTTCAACCTCAACCTTTCATATATTATGCATTGTCTAAAAAAATATACATGACCGTAAAAAAAACCATAGTATTTTATTCATTCATTCATTTGTCTAAATTATTGATTAAAAAAAATCGTATCATCTTATTTTACCAGAAATTTCATTTTTGTATATGAAAAAAATGAAATTTATGATAAAATAATGCACCTTTATTCTTAAAAATAATATTGCATGATGTCTTTCAAAAAAAAATTGTGATGTAATGTAATATTTTGGTCAGCAATTTCGATTTACTTCATTTCCTTTTTCAAGGCTACTATATATATATATATATATAAGTCAGGATCCGTTGACACCGGGTGTAAGTCTTATGACTTACACCAAATCTCAACCATTAAATTTAATTAATCTAATGGTTGATAATCATCTCTCAAGTTAAAACAAAAAACACCAAAAGTGAGTCACATGTAATTTCCTCTTCTCTCATCTCTCTTTTCTGCCTTCTCGCGATGCTACTTGAAGCCATGGATAGTGTTTCCCAAATTTGAAAGAGACTTCATCTGGGTTGTTCCCTTTCATTCTCCTATAATCATTAGACTATTTTTCTATCCTTCTTTTTCCAAAGTGTTTATTGACATCTTCACAATTTACGCTTCAAATATTATCAATTTGTGGTTTGTTGAGATGAAATTGTAACAAGTGCAAATTATAATAGGCCATTTGAGATTTCGATTAGATACAACTTAAGTTTTCGATTTCAAGCATATATTAGACTGAATTCATATCTGCTGAACCTTTAAAATTGGACAATTGTGAGTCTCAAGTTTGAGAAAATTTCATTATGAATTCAAAGTAATTGTCCAACAGAAGGAGAGATTCAATACCATGATTTCGATTATAAAACTGGAATCAATACCATGGTTTCGATTATGAAATTGGCAATTTTATTTTATTAAGAATTTAGATCATGTGCTACTGTGTATTAAACGACAGAAGGAGAGATACGAAGTCGTGCGTTTGATCTCCGGTAACAGTACTCAGCTACAGTGCAGGAGCATGGAATGGAAACTATTTTTTAATTCATTTAATATGAACCATATGATTATTAATTTTAATGGCTGAGATTTGGTGTAAGTTATTAAACTTACACCTGGTGTCAACGGATCCTAACTCTAAATGAAAAAGTAGTTATAATAATAGTCATAATATTTATAAAATAAAAAACATACTCAATACAATAAATATGAAATAAAGATTAGATTGCTACTGATGTCTAATATTAATGCAATCTTTGCGGGAATGACCGGACATCCTACACACGCCGCATCTTCTCTCAGTTTCCACATCGTCCATCTCGGTCCTAATGCGAGTAATTGGTGGACGACCTTTCTTTGCCCTACGCATGGACTTGTTGGGAACCACCTTTAGTCCTTCATAATCAGGCCAATATGTCTGGTGGTGAACCACATCGAAGTGGATGTTGTATACGGCGTATACACACTCATTCGTGAACTTTTTATCGACAAAAGTCTTGTAGTCGTGATAAAAGTTAGAACATGCGACAATGACATGTGATCAATGAACAATCGCCTCCGGAGATAAAAATACAACACACTAGGAGGTACCTACTATACCTAATTGGAGGGTTCTTGTTCCCAAATACAACTGGATTATATGTGCACAACTCTTGGTTGTATTTGTTAAGGGATTTTAATGAAACAAGAAAATATAGTTGGGGATCGGCAGTTTTGGCTTACCTTTATCGTGGCTTGTGTGAGGCGTCACACCCAAACATAAAAGCTCTTGCAAAGATTGCATTAATATTAGACATCAGTAGCAATCTAGTCTTTATTTCATATTTATTGTATTTGGTATGTTTTTTATTTTATAAATATTATGATTATTATTATAATTACTTTTTTATTAATGTCTAAATTATTATAATAAGTTATTTTAATTATTTTTTTCTATATTATGTATGCAAGAACGAAAATCAATGCAGCTGAAATTTTGTCCTTATTATATCACTCTACTCTAAGTTGTGGGGTATTTAATTTTTTTTAAAAAAAAAACCCCAAAAATACCACGCAAGTCAAGATGGAGGGGTATTTAAAAATTTTGAAAAAAAAATAAGGAAACTACCCCGCAACTTGGAGTTGTGGGGTATAATAAGGACAAAAATTTCGTCACTTTTGAGGGTACCCTGCAACTCCAAGTGGAGTGGTACCAGAAAATCTGAAAAAGTAGGGTAGTTATACAATTTTTTGAAAAAGTAGGGTAATTTTAAAATTTTTGACAAAAAATAGGGTAGAAAAAAAAATTCGTCCTAAACATACAATGCAACATAACCTCAACAATCATTTTCCCTACCAATGCAAAATAGCTTTGCGCTCACATGGCGTTGTTCTTGCAAACTTAATCATCAATGCTAAATGTTTCATTCTTATCTAGTATTGAAAGTGTACATCTCAAGCTCGTGGTCTCCTTATCACCTAACTATGATCTATAAGTTGTGATTATATACTCCACCAACATGTCTTGTATTCCTCTAAAACAACGTCTTGTATTAGTATTTAATTACATAAAATAACACATAAAATCAAATACAATCTTACTTTATAACTGATGATCAAAAGAAGATATCCACCGTGCATTAACAAGTAAGGGTTGAAATTGACATTTTCATTCCCCGACCTTTGTGGGTGTCAAGTTGAATGTTTGAAGGAATCGTCCACTGGTTATGAATATTTTTTTTACTACCCTACTTTTTGTCAAAAAAACACAAAAATGCCCTACTATTTCGAAAAATTGCAGAACTGTCATGCTTTTTCAGATTCCTCTGGAACCACTTTACTTGGAGTTGCGGTGTACCTTCAAAAGTGACGAAAATTGTGTCCTTATTATACCCCACAACTCCAAGTTGCGGGGTAGTTTCTTTATTTTTTTTTCGAAATTTTTAACTACCACTGCATCTTGACTTGTGTGGTATTTTTGGGGTTTTTTTAAAAAAAATTTAAATACCCCACAACTTGGGGTAGAGTGGTATAATAAGGACAAAATTTTCACATGCATAGTTTTCTGTTCTTGCATGCATAATATAAAAAAGGGAAATGTTAACTTGAGCCCTTAGGGTACAAGATAATGATCTTAAAATAGAATTGAATAATAAATATTGCATTGAAAAGATAAGTTTTTAAGATTTTAAGGTTTAAAATGCACAATTTTCAAGGTTAAGTTTCTACATTTAGTTTCTTATCTTGTGCCTTTATGGCACAAGTTAACAAGACCTTATAAAAAAATAATAAAAATAACTTAATTTTAATAAACTAATAAAATTTATATAACAAATAAAATTGCCATTAAATCTACAATTATTATAAATGCCCTGCTGTCCCACACCCTAGTCTTTGACGATTTCTTCCACGATTTACTTGAGGGTCATGTTGGTCTTCGTCATTGTTATCTGTAGTTGATTGTATCTGACTACCATAACCCAACGACAACGACACGTCGTGTTCCCTTGTTGGCCATCCCATATCCAGAAATTGTTCATTGGAGTTCAACGAAACCGGAGAGAATTGAGATAGTACGTTTGTTGGTGTTGGTGGATAGTTATAGTTTTGGTTGCTGTACATTGGGTATTGTGGGTTGTTGTAGGGGGTAATTGGTGTTGGACGGTCCAGCTCGGTTTGGGTCATTATAGGAGATGTAGTTGTTGTTGGACGTGCTAGCTTGGTTTGGGTCATTGTAACTAAAGTTTGACATTGAATTTTGTTGGTAAGTTGACTGATAATGAGGCTCATATGCATTTCTCGGGAAAGTTGACTGATAATGGGGCTCATATGCTCCACTTCAATGTCTCTTTCAAGAGTCTTACAATCATACCTTAACTTCGAGTCATTGTGAACATCATCCAATGAGTAGTACGGCTCTACATGTACAATACGTTTCACCCTTCGAGTAATTTTATTTGTTATATAATTTTTATTAGTTTATTAAAATTAAATTATTTTTATTATTTTTTTATATTATGCGTGCAAGAGCGGAAAACTATGCATGTGAAAATTTTGTCCTTATTATTCCACTCTACCCCATGTTGTGGGGTATTTAAAATCAAAAAAGAAAACCCAAAAATACTACGCAAGTCAAGATGTAGTGGTAGTTAAAAATTTCGAAAAAAAAATAAAGAAACTACCCGACAACTTGGATTTGTGGGGTATAATAAGGACACAATTTTCGTCACTTTTGAAGGTACCTCACAACTCCAAGTAGAGTGGTACCAGAGAAATCTGAAAAAGTAGGGCAGTTATGTAATTTTTCGAAAAAGTAGGGTATTTTTGTGTTTTTTTGGCATAAAGTAGGGTAGTAAAAAAAAATTCATTGGTTATATATGATATATCAAGTTGCCCAGCTAAGAATCATTATTAAGCACCAATCAATTGGATAAAAGAAATGATATTTCTATAACAATTTTATTATAACTTTTGAGATAATTCTTTTTCACATGTTTTTATTTTGTTCTTATTATCTTTTTTTTTATTGTTTATTCGGTCAAATAGTTTAGTGCCTAAAAATCCACTTCTTAAAATGATTAAGTAGGGTGTATGTGGTTCGAACATTGGTCCCTATATATAATGTAGTGATTTTTCTTATCTAAAAATATAAAACGGAGAAAAAATATTTTTCAAAAGTTATTATAAAAATAGTTGTAAAAGTATTATTAGTCATTAGATATTGTAAAATATTATTAGTCCCTATATATAATCTAGTCATTAGATATTTATAGGAAAATGCTAGATGTTAGTATATTAGTTTTAATGTTGTCAAAAAAAGTATATTAGTTTTATTTTATTTTATATTTGAAGTAATTTAAAAATAAAATAGAATAGTTTATGAGATTGAAATTTTAATGAATTTAAATTTTATTAAAATCTAAAAAGAAAAAAATATATTTTATTTCGTTCCATTCTTTTATCTACTGATAAAAAGTTATCTTCAATAATTCTTAGTAGACCCAACTCCAAGACCTTAATTTATCATGCATGGACTGGTTTTCACTTGAAGATCATTTCAATGAATAGATATTATTCTATGCTCCTACCCACTTGCTTGTTTCAATAATTTCCACTAGAAATGGCAACACTTAAAATATAGTTATCGTAAATAAAAAAACAAATCAAGTATACTTTTCATAAGTTGTAGGGTCAGAAGCCATCATATAGTTCATGGAGGGAATATGCTCTCTTTCTCTGTTCGATTGGTCTCATTTTTCTTGTACAGTTTAGAAACACACAGAATAAAACTAATCTTAGTTTACACTTGAAGGGTCCGTGGAAACATCCTCCTATATATAATGAACACACACTTACAAATTAAAAAATAAACATGCTGTGCAGGTCGTCTATGAATCATATAAGCAAGCCATCATGTTTGACTTCTTATATATATATATATATATATATGTATATAAAAAAAAACTATTATGCATTACATGAAGTAGACCTGGTCTTTTTTTTTGTTCTTCATTCTCAAGAACTCTTTTTTAAATAAGTTTAAATTTATTTTAAGGAAAAAATGCATCAATTAATTTTTTAGTGAATTATTCTACAAATTAAAATTTGAAAGTATAAAATATTTAAAAAAAGTGAACATAATGGTGACATCGACAAAAATGACACATTGAGAATGATAAAAGAAACAATATTTTGAAAGAAAAAAATACTAAAAAAACTAAGTAATTAGATTAAGTACGTCAAATAAACAAATATTCGAGTATACTTTTTTTTTGGTACATGAGAAGAAAAAAGACAAGAAGAAAAAGATGGCTGCATCTTAACAAAGGACACACACTAAGAGCATTAGCTAGGAAAATGGAGGATAAACTAGCATAAGGCTACTGAATCACAATAAGAGTGTCTAAGTTAAGAATATGTGATCTTTATATCCAAAACTCACAAAACATACAAATGTTAAGAATATTGTGTTACCTTTACCTAAACTTAACATCCAAATCCAAACAATAAGAATGCAACTTATGAGAATGAAGTTTTGCCTATTTTTCTTTAGAGTTCTGCATTTGCAACAAGAATGCAACTTGATCCTTCAAGATATCAACTTGTAAAGCATTATCCTTAAAGGAATCAGTTTCAACTTGCATTTTCAAAATCTTCTTATTAGTTTTGAAGGAAGATGCTGATATAGCTGAGTGAGAAGTAGAGATTTGAGATGTTGGTATCCCAAGTTTCATAGAATGGACATATTTGGGATGTTCGTTTCCAAACACTTCGACAAATGGTTCATTAGAATGAGTGTTTTGCATTTCAGCTTGCCGCATATTATCAAGATTAAAATGTATTCACATTATCATGGTTAAAATGTAGGGAGGACCATATGTATGTATATGCAGAGAGAAAACTAGAAAGGCCTTTATATAAGTAATACATTTCGTTTACACACCTTTTATATTTTATATATAAATAAGCAACAATACTAATTACATGTGGTCATGTGCAAACAAAGGCATTGGAGTGGAGATAGTGCTACAATTGGCATCACAGTGGTCTTACATATATATACACACACACTACTATATAAAAAATGTCAATGATCGATTGAGAGTTTAAAACACATACGACTATATGCATATAATTGCACTTACAACTTTTTCCTTGGCATCTTCATTGAAAAATTATTCATTTTACTTTTTATGAGAAACTAAATACATTTAAATATGCACACCAACACAATTTTTTATTGACAATGTTTTAGCAATTAATCTAACAAAAAATCCGGTGTCTCACATAATGAGCAAACATCCGTATAGACAAAGTTTCACTTTCTAAGAGTGCGTTTGAATGAGAAAATATTTTGAATTAACATAATGTTTTTAGATAATTCAAATCTTTGTAAGTAAATTCTATTGTCTGGATGGTTAATTTGAATTTTTTTCAAAAGGATGGAAATTTATGATGTATTTTTGCTCAAGTTAAATTTAGAGATTTGATCATGACGTCTAAAATTTAGGAATTTTAAATTTCTTCCTTCTTATAGCTTTTTTTTTTATTTTTAAAATTGGCCTCTCAGTTTATCCCGTCAAAATTTGCATATATATTCACCTCTATTTTCAATTTTAAAATTTGTCCAAAAAATATTTAGAAATGATTTGAAATGCCTAGAATTCTAATTCTTAAAAAAAATTCAATTACCTCATCCAAACACACTCTAAGAGATCAAGTCAGCAAGAATAACCTCAAGCTTATCAAGTGTCTCATTAAAGTGCAAACATCTAAAATAATGACCAAATCTTTGAGGCCATATCGTTTTAAAGATCTTAGATGCAAGGTAATTGTGTCCCTTAACTACTTGGATTAAGGCAAAGTGTTAGTTGAGTTAGCTTGTAATTCAAGTAATGTGTTGTAACCGTTGTAACTAACTAATTAATCCATTAGTTTGTTAGTAGTTAAATTAGTTAGTATGATTCATGTGTGTGTTAGATTCAACATTGCACCAACTTGAAACTGCTCTAGAATAATTGTACCGTACCACATGTAGAGCCAATTGCCGTTAATGTTATTTTGTCTTTGGTCCAATTCCTATCCTCTCTTAAACCTTATACAGCCACATATTTTGGCAATATGTAATTGCATAAAACAAAAAAGATAGATGTAGGGATAAATTCTTCCATTGTCTTATCACGTTCTAGTGCTTCTGCATTCCTCTCCAAACTATGAATAAAATCATAAATATTTGAAATATAACTATTTGAAATAAAATATAATAACTACAATTAAGAGAAAGTAGAAAAAAGAGATAAGAACATGTTGGTGGGGGAATTGAGTGGTTCGAACCTCGATATTCCTGAGGAGTTGCTACAAGTTCTACCGTCTGATCCTTTCGAGCAACTCGATGTGGCTCGCAAAATCACCTCCATTGCGCTTTCAACACGTGTCAACACGCTCCAATCAGAAGTTTCTGCTCTACGTGATGAGCTTGTCAAGAAAGACGAGCTCATTGCGGAGCTGGAAGCTCAGGGAGAGCCTCTCCACGCTGCTCTTTCTGAAGCCGCCGATAAGCTTGCACTTGCTGAACAAGATAAGGTCTGAACCTGTGAACCGCTTTCTAAATTAAACCCGGTTCAATTTGCATGAAATTTATTATTTGGTTATAATGTGTTCTTAAATTTTAATTTGTTTTTATTGAGTTTGTGAAAATTGTTATAGGAGAAGTTGTTCAAGGAGAATGCTTCACTTTCTAGTACAGTGAGGAAGCTAAGTAGAGATGTCTCCAAGGTGCAAACTATTTGGTTTTCTTAGTCAATTCTTAATTTTCATTTTAGTAAATGTGGTAAATTAATGTTATAATGGATTTTTAATATGAATATATGCAGTTGGAGGTTTTCAGAAAGGCACTTATGCAATCACTTCAAGAGGATGAAGAAAAACCTGTAAGTTGTTATTATTATTATTTTCATTTTTTAGCACTGTTCATGACTATGTCTGAATTAATATTATTTTTTAATAGAGGAAGAGAAGATTATTATTGTTTATTTAATAAATGGGAGACATTAGACTTACTTTTTTCAGTAGGGTTCTTGCTAGTACTCACATTATTCTGTTTCATATATAGTTTTTATTTTGAAGAATGTATTCAAATATAGTTAACAAGAGGATTTGGCATATAATATGATTTTGGTGCAGGGAGCAGGATCACCCAACATTGCAGCTATGTTACATAGTCAGGCAAGTACCACTTCCACATCTCAGCTTGGAGGTACTTTCAACTCTTTCATCATATATATTTATTTTCATGTTCCAAATGAAAATAACATGATCCATAATTATAATTACATGTAGTTCCTCACATAAACCCTTGATTTATTAAGCTCTCATTTTATTACAGATGAAGATGCTTCATTGCCACCTAGATCTTCTTCAATGCAAACCAATACTTCTGATGCAGGAAATTCCTTTGCAGAGGATCGTCAATCAGATGGTATGTACTAAATTTCATCTAATTAATGCAGGAATATATAGTATAGATAATTTTTCATTTTGTTTTACCAAAATAGACAAGAAGTGGAAACTGAACAATTATAATTAAGCTTGTTATGCATCTTGATAATTAATTCTTGCATTACTTTTGTTTTTCTTTTCCAAAAATGTAGCTGGACCTATAAGATCTCAAGCATCATCATCACATAATATTTTGTTAGCATCCCAAACTACGACTCCTCGCATTAGTCCTCCTGGTTCACCTCCTATTGTTTCTGCATCTGTATCACCATCAAGAACATCTAAACCTGCGTCTCCAAGGCGCCATGCGGTTTCCCTTCAAATTGACAGGACTTCTTCAATGTTTTCCTCTACTGGTTCAATGTCTAGCTCTGGCACAGGTTTCTGCATGCTACCTCAACCTCATTGTTCCTAACTTTCAATCATGATTTATTTTGGTCACATATAGGATCGCTTTAATCAACGGATTATGTATATAAATTAAGGAAGGGATGCTTGATGATCATGTACTCACATATTTTCTTTTTTCTTGTCTCAGCACGAACTCGGGTGGATGGAAAGGAGTTCTTTCGCCAAGTCAGGTAAGGGTATTTTGATCCTATTTAGATAAACAACTTAATTAAGCACTTATAGTACAAGCAGTTTTCATTTATCAAGTACTTACCTTTAACCTATTTCTACACAAAAGATAAAATAAGGTCAAATTATTTTCATATATGATATAGGTTGTTTTCATAAGCTATGCTTGAGAGCTTATGAAAATAAGCTAAAAATGACCTATGGACATGTCATAAGCTATTGACATAAGTTCTCTCAAACAGTCTTGCAAGTGCTTAGTATATAAGCTCAAATAAACATCCTTGTATTTGAACTAAGATTTCAAAAAGCATCAAGTTCTTACTGAACTATGCTAGCTTCATAATTTCATTAGATCAAGATCCATGGTCTTTTGCTTCTCAAATCAAAATAAAATCTTCTACTATATACAATAAATACAAAATATATTTTAGCATTAGATCATAGCTTAAAATGTTATGATTTCTTGCCTTTGAATTTGAAAATTAAGTATAGCATTTCAATCTGGTAGTGGTAGCACACTTGCTTAATTTTGTGCTTGATGCTTAACTTTTGAATCCTTCACTCATTTCTCCATGTTTGTTATCATTAGGAGCCGTTTGTCTTATGAGCAGTTTGGTGCATTTTTAGCAAATGTTAAAGAACTGAATTCCCATAAACAAACAAAAGAGGTGAACTTTCATGCTTCTCCTCCTCTTTTTTATGGTAACATTTGTATCTGAATTTATGTTAATTGTCTTCATCTGTTGTGTTTGTGAAATTGCAGGAGACATTAAAGAAGGCTGATGAGATCTTTGGGCCTGAAAACAAAGATCTCTATACTATATTTGAAGGATTGATTAGTCGCAATGTCCATTAATTTATTATTCTTGATGAAGTTTAATCACATAAATTGATTCCTAGCTTGTAATACCTGCTATTTCCTCTACTTCAGCTTCTTCTTTTCCAACTGTGAATTACTACCTGTCGATTATTATTTTGTGGAAAAATATATATTCTTTGAATTTCCATGACTGTAATAACTAATAAATTTGAATTGAGGAATTACTTTTTCTGATAAAACATTAGGGTTACCATTAATGCCCTTTTAGGGGATTTGCACTACTTGGTGTTGTGTGCAAAATTTGGGTAAAGAAATCCTGCATTGGATGAAAACGCGAGTATTTGACAATGTATATAAGTGACGAAACTCATGGTAATACCTAATGCATAAGATTTTCGGTGAAGATATAATCTCATATTATGTTGTTGCTCGTAGTCTAATATGATGATCTCCATGTATTTTAGACTACCCACATGATTCAAGCATAGGCAAAAATTGATTCCTCAAAGCTTCCCCATTTCTCACGTTGTAGTTATCACGTTATATAGGCCAATAATTCTGCGTCTCTCCAGATCTCTCTAGTCCACACTCGAATCTCTCTGCAACCAATGCTTGCCCAAAATTTTGCACTTATACTCCACCTTATTAGCTAACCATACAATATTTTTCCACAAATTGATTAGCGACTTTGTATCCTTCAAGACATACTACTTGCATTTTACACCAATATTTTTGTCCAAGTGAAACGGAAGAAGCATATTACCCGTCTCTAGAAATTCAACTTCAATTACTTTCATCAAAGCAAGAACTCTATCCTTCAAAATCACTTGAGAAAATAAGCCTTACTTTGTCTCCTTCGAGGTGGAGGTGGTGACTTTACTCGAGTTAGTTTATAATTGAACAAGAGAGGGATATTTAAGTAATGATAGATAGACACTCTTAATGTGTACACCCTTTTGTACTACTCTGCAAAAGTTAAGTTAATCAAATATATGATCTGTGTGACCACATTTTTTTAGTTGCGTGATCACTATTTTTCCATAATTTATTTGGTTAACTAATTGGAAAAATAGTGGTCACGCGCATTTAATTGCGTGACTACATTTTTCAGTTTTTAAATAGTGGTCACGCAACTGAAAAAATGTGGTCACACACACCATATATTTGGTTAACTAGAATTTTTCAGAGTGGTACAAATGGTGTACATATTAAGGGTGTCTACCAATCTTTATTCTATTTATATATACTTCTAGGATGGCCCATATGTTAGAGTAAACCCTAATAGCCAATCTGTATTGATTGGATTTGGCTTTGTATCATCATATTTATATTTGATATTTCTTCATTGATTTTGTCTTGTTTCAAAATAATAAAATCCCTAGAATAATTAAGCCGCTTAATGGAACATTAAGTGTGACTTAATTGATCGTGAGACCCCATTAAACTAAAATACATTATTCTTAAAATTTTCGTAGTCAAAAGCGTTACCATGAAATAGGATAGTAGTAAGGCATAAAGACTATTATATGGGTAGACTAATGATCATATCTCACAGATTATGAATAAATAGTTATCAAGTCTTCACATAAGTATAAATATCAGGAGTAATATTTATATTGGATTGATCCTCCATGAGAATGCTACATAGAAAGTTATGTAAGTGTCATAAACTATTCTCATAGTGATAAGTGGTGTATTTCACCCTTCGACTTGAAACCACTATGTTCCCTAAATGTAGGAGTCGAATACTTTGTTTATGTTTAAACGTTGTCTATGACATGATGACTATAAAGTTGGTTGATGGGTACTGCGCAAATCATGCAGAGGGACATGAGTGACCTATATGGAATTTGCCCCTCTTACATAATAAGAGAAATGTTTAAAGGCTCAATATTGAACTGGACTAGGGTGACACACTATGTCTTGTGTTCAATATAAACATGAGGGGAAAAAAAATTATACACAAGATATCACAGAAAAGTTTCGTTAGATCATATAACAGTCTTGTCCCTTGGGTAGCCGTGATGTGTTTCTAGATACCGCTCACTGTATGTAATATTAAATATAAAATTTAATATTATTTTCAAAGTTACAAGAGCCTACATGGTCACACACAAAAGAGCAAATAAGTGAAAGGTATTAGTGAGACTTATTACTTGAGAGTGCAATTAGTATATAATTGGTTAGCAAAGCCAACAAATGAGTTATTGGGCTTACATAAGCCCAATAGTGACTACTAGACTTGCATATCACACAAGTGGTACTATAAATAGAACTCTTGTGCTGAAGCAAGATTACACTTAACTAAATTCCATGATTCATAAACCCTAGTTTTCTGAAACCCTAAAACCTGTCCATCTTTCTCCAAGCCTTTATTCGTAAGCAGGTAGGATTGTGATTGAAGGAATATGTTCGTGAGGACTGAGTAGAGGTGATGTCCTCGAGCAGTGCTTATGATTACTAACTCTAAGCCTTTATTCGTAACAGATGAGTTATTGGGCTTACATAAGCCCAATAGTGACAGCTAGACTTGCATATCGTACAAGTGGTACTATAAATAGAACTCTTGTGCTGAAGCAAGATTACACTTAACTAAATTCCATGATTCATAAACCGTAGTTTTCTGAAACACTAAAACCTGTCCATCTTTCTCCAAGCCTTTATTCATAAGCAGGTAGGATTGTGATTGAAGGAATATGTTCGTGTGGACTGAGTAGAGGTGTTGTCGTCGAGCAGTGCTTATGATTACTAACTCTAAGAGTTCGACTTCAAAGGATCAGTGCTTCAAGAGGTAAACATATGAATCCATAAAATGCTTTGATTTGTGATTAATGATTTAATTAATATTCGTTTATCAAGATTTATTTCGCTAAGATGATTAAAATTTTGAAAAACCCTCTTGAAATCCCAACACCATATGATTATCGTAACAATTGCACTCTAGATGATGTTGTGTTGCATTCCTCGTCGAATTTTTGACTCTTCTCTGCTCGTTGGATCTAAAATGAATTGTGATATCTTCGTAAAAATTAAGTTCATGGACCAACTTTTATGAAACTAAGTTTTATAACCATAATGTCAACTTTAATTTGACAATTTCTTATCTCACTCTATTAGCTTCTTGCAAGCCTTACAACATTTTAGATTATATAATTTAAAAGGTGTAACTAAAAACACTCTCCAACGTAACACCCTGTATTTTTTCGGATTTCATAATTCGAACCACGTGTGGAAGGAGGGAAAAGAATTTGTCGTTTAATTTTTGACAAGAAATGATTTCATATAAGGACAAGTGAATTGACAAGCCTTGTCCATACAGAAAAATTAAATTTAACTATTTTTACACTACTTTTAATTCTACTATTTCATTTAATATATCATAAACATAAAGAAAAAAATGAAGCTTTTTATAATATTTTTTGTTGAGAAAATATATGCAATAGGAATATATACAAAATCAATGAGCATATTCCTGTAAAGTTGAACGAAATTTGAGGATAAAAAATCGGGTGTGTAGTAAGAAGTTAGAAGAATGTATAGGAACAGAAAAATGATTCCAACCACTTCTTTCATTTTCATGTCTTTCTTCCATATCTCTTTCTCTCTCTCTTCTTTCTGACTCTATCCGTGCGCGGCATTTCCGTTCTTCTTGGTTCTCGGTGTCTCCTCCTACATTTTTCCATCGCCATCATGAGCGATGAACAACGAGAACCACCACAACCTTCTTTCTCGAGGTACTAACAAACAATACCACCTTTTCTTACGGTAACATTTTGTGTTCATTTCTTTATACGTGCATGATTGCATGCAACGTTATTTCCATCTCATTGATTAATTAATATGGTATTATATTTGTAATGTTTCCTTAATAATGATCTATATTGATTTTACATGCAAGTAAATTGACTTTTTTTTGCTTAATGTACCATTTTTTATACATGTGTATTGATTGGTGTTGTGTACTTTTGTTGATATATTTTGTTTCGGACATGTATTTCTGTATGTTTGGTTTTGGTACCACGTTTGGAAAAGACAAAATTGTTTCGAGATTTGTAGAATTGATTTTGACACATTTATATCTCCTCGAGTAGAATTTGGAGTTTTTGACTCTATAATTGATTTTCAATCTTGAATTTATTGTTCAACTTGCTTTTATATTTTGATGAATCAATGTATTCCAACATATATAAATGATGTTTTACATGTTTGGTATCACGTAGGTTTGCCGAGCTTAGCATTTGCAAAATCATGGTGTCTCAGTGTGATTTCAGCAACCCCTTCGGCAACCCCACCGTAATACCAAACCATGCACTTATCTTTTGGCCTATCTTTATTCCTATCTTATTATTATTAATATGCTGGGTCATTTGATCATATATGGTTTATTGGAAGTTTTGACAATGTAGGGATTGTCACATTAATTCTTTATTCTGTGCTGACAATGAAGATTGATATATTGGCAGAAATGACGTTCACAAGTTAGACAGAAAACATTTAGAAAAAAAGGAGAGTACCAATTTAAGAGGCAGAGGCAGACAACAACGACCTGGATTTTCTGATTCTTTTTCTAATATTGGTAATAAATTAATTTCAATCCTTTTATCTTTTCTCTTTAATTCCATCTCTACTAAAAAACGGTTGAATTACCGACCAAATTAGAGATGGATATCATGTTTTTTCCAATTTTCCGTCTCTAATTCAATAAGTTAACCGTTCAATTATTTATATGGTGTACTAATGCTTGAATGAATGTACCATATATGTTATTAGACTTGTCAGTTTTGGAGATTGAGGACGGAGACCTATCCGAGTATTCACCTAGAAGTCAAGAATCTGATACACCAAGTTCAAGGGCAAGCACTTCTGATTCTGAAGGAGGTACACGACAGTGGCGAGGTTTCTTTAAATTAATCAAAAAGGGATCACAAATGCCATTTCATCACCTTCATCCACTGAAGAATGTTCCAAAACTTACTAGAAGAAAAAGCAAAAGAATTAGGGAGGATTTCATTCCATCTCTCAATTCTCCAGCTCTTCAGTCTTCTTTTGATTCTGAGTTTATGTGTTTCAAATCTTCATGGAAAAATTTCACTCTCGCAGAAATTCAAGCTGCAACCAATGACTTTAGCCAAGGTATGAAAATGTAAAAGATATACCTTTGTTTTCTTTTCATGTTGACATCATTCTTGTTAGCTATGTCACAACGACAGTTTAGATTGAATATGTGTTCGTTGCCTGACACGTGTTAGTGTCAGGCACCGATAAGTTTGCTTACATTCAATCACTTATGTGTTCACTTGTGCTGGTGCCGTGTCTGAGTTTATGTGCTGGTGCCGTGTCTGTGTCCGTGTCCGTGTTAGACTTATAAGGTTTTATGTATTTATTTTTGAAGATAATTTGATTGGGGAGGGAGGCTATGCTGAGGTTTACTTAGGAAAACTGGATGATGGAAACTTTGTTGCCATTAAAAGGTTGACAAGAGGTTCCCAAGAAGAAATGACTGCAGATTTTTTGTCTGAGCTTGGCATTATAGTGCATGTGGATCACCCCAATATTGCTAGATTGATTGGATATGGTGTTGAAGGTGGAATGTTTCTTGTTCTTCAATTGTCTCCTCATGGAAGCTTGTCATCCTTACTCTATGGTATGTTTCATAATTTGTATTTCTATGCAAGTCCAAGTGTCTGTTCGAATTAACTTATTTGAACTTATCTACTGGCATAAACACTTATGGGATTCTTTGAGAGAACTTATAGAAACTTCTCATGACATGTTCATGATTAAATTGTTTGCATCTTATTTCTATGAACTCTTCAAGATAGCTTATGAAAACAACTTATAACTTGTATGAAAATAGCATGACTGCATTTATCTTTTGTTATAGAAATAACTTACACAATCTTATATGATAATCACTTTATTAAGGTTGATATCTTTCTCCTTCAAAAAAAAAAAAGGTTGATATCTTTCCTTTTCTGGATTTCAGGACCTAGAGAGAAACTGAATTGGAGCCTTAGATATAAGATTACTTTGGGGACTGCTGAGGGTCTTCGCTATCTGCACGAGGGATGTCAAAGAAGGATTATTCACAAAGATATCAAAGCTTCTAATATACTTCTCTCAGAGGACTTTGAGCCTCAGGTTCCTATTATGCCTCACAAATCTAATTATACGAAACATGCGTTTTTCAGCAAATATTATACTCTTCTTATATTCTAAATCCATAAAAATTCGTGGATGTTTGGAATCGTAGTGAGTTTGAAAAAATCATATTAACATGATTTTGTTGAAGTATAAAAATGTAACTTTCGCCAAAATCACAAAGGACACCTGATTCTGTCAAACTCACTTCAATCCAAAGATGCACTTTTGTTTCATCTAAGTTTCTTGTAACCCTTCTAACTGCTATCTAAAACCAGATATCTGATTTTGGGCTTGCAAAGTGGTTACCTGATCAATGGACTCACCATACTGTCTCCAAAGTGGAAGGCACATTTGGGTTTGTATCTTTTAGCAGCTTCACAAGTTCTTCACATTTTCAGTAATCACAATATTTTCCTTTTCGCATCTTTGTTAACTTATAACAATTTTTTGTTTTGGTGAATGTCACAACAGCTATCTTCCTCCCGAATTCTTCATGCATGGTATAGTAGATGAAAAAACTGATGTATATGCTTATGGTGTACTATTATTGGAGCTCATTACTGGGAGACAAGCTTTGGATAGTTCACAAAAAAGTCTGGTGATGTGGGTAAGTGTCTGCTATTGCATTCTGTTTATTGATTATCTTGATGTTGAAAAGGTTAATTCTTATACACTCTATGAAAAATAAATGTGGCAGGCAAAACCTTTGCTAACTAGTAATAACATCAAAGAGCTAGTTGATCCAGTTTTGGGTGATGCTTATGACGCAGAACAGATGAAACTTATAATATTAACTGCTTCTATGTGTATAGATCAGTCCTCAATACAGCGACCGCATATGAGTCAGGCATGTACTTCTATATATGAGATATTTTACTTTAATCCAGTAGATATTGAACAAGATTGCTAGAATATGAAAGATACTTGGACAAACTAATATGTTCTAGCAACCTCTCTTTTTTAACTAAAGAAAAAGAGTTTGATATTGCATGTTTGCTTATCCAAGTATCTTCATAACCAAAACTAATTTTTACCATATCTATTCAAACTTACTAAACTACATGTATGACTAATGTGAGTGAGGGTATTTTAAATGGAATAGATTTTTATAAATTGATTTCATTACAATTGAGTTTGAAGTGAAATGATTTACCTTTGGATATTACTCATTTGATGTAAAATTTAGTGTAAATTTTTCAATCTAAAACAAACATGGCCTACCCAAGGTCCAAGTTGGTAAAAGTATTATGAAAATTAATAAGACCTCTATTTTTTGTCAAGACTGCTCTTTTGAGTTCGCTTTAAGCCTCAATAAGTGTTGGGCCGGCTCTGAATGCAAATGCTAGTTTTACATCAGTTCTAATCGAAATGAGGTTTGTAGGCAAAAAAAGTTTGATTCGTAGTAACCAAGCTTGTATTTCTACTAAATCATGTTCGACCTAAGACAAAATTAATTCTAATAATTTTGCTGGAAAGAAAAACTTAGTGTCTGTTTGGAAATCATTTTTCCATGATGACAAAATCTACACCTTGAAAAGGTGAGCTACCGCGTTTCCAAGCATACAGTTAGTGAGTTGACGCGAAAAAAGAATTATAGAAGCGAAATTGATTAAATGCATTGTTGAGGATCTTACTGATATAGGACATATACTTTTTTCTTGAATGAATGCAGGTGTTACAGATACTAAGAGGTGAAGAAGAGAGTTTGAGAATGTTGAAAGAGAGGCAGAAGTCGAAACTTCATAGGACATACTCAGAAGAACTATATGCTGCAGAAGATTACAACTCAACAAAGTTTTTGAGCGATAGGGATCGATATATGGAGACGATTTTAGGCCCCAGCAATCCAAATTAAATTATGGTTTGTGATTGATTCAGATACATTAAAAGGAAGTGATGTATATGAGCTGATTCCACTTGTGGATTTAGTGTTGGCCAGAACATTGACTGAAGAGGTTAACAACAGACACAAAGAAGACAAAGGAGGCAGAACCTCATGTGCATGAAGCATGTATTTTATTTAATCAAAATGGTTTAGGGTGTAATTTGTGAGTCCCAATTAACCCTTCCTGCCTAGATGGGGACAGTACTTTTCCATCTTATTCAAAGAGCTGCAGTGATTAAAATGAATTGGACATACCTTCTTTAGCAAGCAACTGTATTTAAGAAATCCTGAAATCTTTTAATTCTGTCAAGTGGTTTGTATTTAATTCTCACAATTATTTACCTTTTTTAGTTGAATAGAAAACCCTATTGTGATTATTACATACTTGTGACACAATTTATTTTATACTATAACAAACATACTCCAAAAACTCATAATCTTTGATCAGAATTGAAGTACCTTATACAATCACTTACGGTACTACTTGCATTTCAAAAAGAAATAAATTACTGTACTACTATTTATGAAAGGGTTAATGGTGTTTTACCCCCGTAATATAGGTCATTTTTAGGTTTACCCCTGTAAAATATTTTTTTTGATTTACCCTCTGTAAAATATTTTTTTTTCAGAATACCCCCTAAGGATATCACATCTCTGGCTATTTTTCTTCTCTTTATTGATACTTTGACATGAATCTAAAGATAAAAATTAGATGCATTTCCTTAAATGTTTTTCGCATGATTATTAACTTAAAATACACTTTTGTGATTACCACAAATTTTGAAAAATTTATAAATTTAAGGATATCATAAGTAGGCGAGTTAAGAACCATACATACAGTACTTAAGAAAATGCATTTATACATCAATAATGTAAAACATTTTTACACGTGCGCTTAATCAAATCACTTCATAATCTCATTTTTTAGGTTAGTTCATAAAATATCATTAAAATACATATTTGACATGATTTGTGTAAAAAATATTAATGCGTAAAAATTAACCTCTTGAAACAAATATTCAAAGAGTTTGGATATATTCTATCAGTTTAAATTAATTTTACACTAACATGAATTTATTATTTCTCCATATCATACCATTAAAATAAGATGTAGTTGAGTAACTGGACAATATACACTTTGAATTAGATGATGATGTAAAATCGACGTGTATCCTATTTTTCCCATATTCAAATAATTATTGTTGGACTTATGCTTCTTTGTAATAAAAAAAACTTAGGTCATATCCCCGTGAGCTTAACTCAATTGGTAGGGATATTGCATATTATATGCAGGGGGCGGGGTTCGAACTTCGGACACCCCACTTCTCCACAATTAAATTGTGAGAGTTCTAGCCACTAGGCTACTTGACCAAAAAAAAAAAAACTTAGGTCATGTTAACCAGTGTCCCGGGGCACTGGTTAAGGAAACTAAAAATATGAAGTTTTATAATGAAAATAACATTTTTTATACTTTTGAAGAGTTGACATCACAAGTTCTAATGTAATACTTACAACGTTTGATTCTTTAATCAGTCAGAGGCACTGGTTAACATTACCCAAAAACTTATTATTGCTAATGAATTGGTTTAGTTTTGATTTTATCAAATAAAAGGTATTTTTTCCTTCTACTCAAAAGTTCTATCAAATAAAAGGTATTTTTTCCTTCTCCTAGGAAACAAAAATCTTCAAATTCACTTGTTAGCGATAATTGAATCTTAAAGTATGCCCTTATGTCATGAGTTTCGAATCCAACACATCAAAATTTTTTGTACTCTTCCGATCCTACTTATAAGAAACATTTGACTTTTTGATTCATTGCATAAATGATGTATTTGATATATATTATATACCAAATACATTAATTACTCAATGAATCTTAAAAGTCAACTTTTTCTTATAAATAGAATCGGAGTGAGTATTAAATAAAAAAATGAAAATGTTAATGAATGTCCTTAGGACATTCTTTAGGGCATCGGGAATTGAAGTATCAAACCTTTTCAAAGAATAATTTCTTAATTGGAACTTAAAGTGTGCATCTATATAGTTATAGAGTTCCATTAAATGGGCTGTGATAATAACTAACTATAACTATATACAGTAATTAATTAAGACAATAGTAAGTACTTAAAAGTCTAACTTTAATTAATTAATTTATTGAGAGTGAGCATTAACAAGTTGCATAACATAAGCTATAAACCGAAGTTTGAATCTAGTTAGAAACAAGTAGAAAAAGAAATGAGTGTGATTTGTAGGGTTTGGTGTTCGATAATGATAATAGTACCATTGTTATTGATCTGCAAATTTCACTTCGCACTAGGTTCCTACGCAGGCACCAGTGCGATCATCGATCCTACTAAGGTCAAACAAGTTTCATGGAAACCAAGGTCTCTTTCTCTAAATTCGCTTCTCAAATTCAATTCAAAATTCGGTTGTGAAAATGTGTAATTAGCGAATGATTATTGATTTTGATTTTGATTTTGATTTGATGCAGAGCTTTTGTTTACAAAGGTTTCTTGACGGATTTGGAATGCGATCATTTGATTTCGATTGCGAAATCGGAGCTTAAGAGATCTGCGGTGGCGGATAATTTGTCCGGTTTGAGTAAACTGAGTGAAGTTAGAACAAGTTCTGGAATGTTCATTACTAGGAATAAGGTTGATTTGTTTTCAATTCTAATTTTTCTATATTTGCAAATTCATTATTTCGGTCTTTTTTCTTATTATTATCATTATCAAATATTTAACTACTTTGAGAAACCTTAATTAATAACCTATACTTCATTGATAAGGTTTTAAATGCATATCACGGGTTAATTTATAACTCTAATTATTATCTATTAATCACAATTATGTACTATTGGTAGATTTAGACCCAACATCATCAATCTTATGCCAAGTTAGAACTTGGTGTGTACTAAGAGGAATTATCTATTTGGTAAAAAATAAAAAGAGAATTCTATGTTCTATGATCTGCACAGTTATGCTTAAAACCTTTATATATGGTCGATGATATGCACAATTATGTCTCATAAGTACAACTCAGATGGTAGTTGCAGAGACATTGGATAAGTTGGGATTGCAGGTTCGATCTTGCAATTCCACACATCTTAGGTCTAAGTGGGTGAGTTTTACGGCTAGGATCTTTTGAACCAAAAAAAAAAACTTTTTATGTGCTTTGATCTTGTTTAAAATTACATAAACTTTGTGTTCTGGGGTTTCTGTTTGATTTTGAAGGTCAAATTTTGCTTTTATTGGTTGTGAATTAAATTATGTTAGACACAAGCTCGTGTCTTCTCCTTTTTGTGAAAGAGAGATGCTGTGAACTAGGATTTTGTAGAAGAATAACATGAGATGTTTGGGAGAATATTTGGGTTGCTGTTTGTAAGTTATCTGAGTTTTTGCTGGCAGTGTAAAAACTGCGGGGGATTTTTTTGGTTTTTCTGTTGTTAGACGGGATCAATTTTTTATGGGTCTTGTTAACAAGTGCCCTTAGGGCACTAGTTAAGGTAACCAAAATTAGTAGCTTTACATTGGAAACAACAATTTGTAAACTTTTTACAAGTTGACTTGACCACTTTTCATCACTTTCCAACACATAATTTCTATTTTTGTTCCTTTATCCTATGCCCCAAGGGCACTCTTTAACATTTCCCATTTTTTATTTATACCAAAAGCAATAGTACTTTCTGAATTCTATGAACTTTTTACCTTACTCTGTTTGGTTATTTTATAGGATGCCATTGTTTCTGGTATTGAGGACAAGATTTCATCATGGACCTTTCTTCCAAAAGGTACGGCTGTGGTATTCTTCTAGATGCTGCTGAACTTATTGCTAATTTTGTTGTTTTTTTTTGTTCTATACTGTCTGGTTTAAACACTGTTACACAGACCATTTGTTTTGGCCTGATACATAAACAATTAAAATGAGTGGGAATTTGAGGCAAGAATTCAGGAAGTTACCGTGAATCCAAGATTCTAATTTTAGGTTTGAGTTATTATGATAGACGAAAATTACAGGGCCCCAATCTATCTTTTCCATCTGTATGTGTACCGTAGCCATTCAAAGTTTCTTAAGTCTGATTCTGCATATCAGGAAAGCCTATTACCTATTTTTAGTTTGACTATGAAGTTTGGCATTGTTGTTGCAAGTCTATATTCATCTAAGCTTCCAATAAAATGCCCTTATGAACTTTGAACTTGTACCAGTTAAATAATGACGCTACACAAAACAAAGCTATTGTCATGTAATTATTTAAATAAGGAAACTGTTGTTATCTATTGCATTTAAATACTTCTTATATGTTATGTTATGTACAAATTTACTTAATATCAGTTTTTGAAGGTTTCAAACCAACTCCATTAAATTATGTTCTGTGCTAATTTCCCACTTTTAGCACTGAGTTTAGTTTTCTAATAGGCCCTATATTACTTGTCCAATCTGTATATCTCAATGTAGAAAGAACTTAGTTTATATGGAAAGACAAAAATCATTCGTCTAGTACCCTTTTCTCCCCTGGATGTGGTCCCGTCAAGCATTTGATTGGCTACTAGTTATATTTAATAGAACTTCAAACATGAAATGCAAAATCAGTATTCAAGAAGTGCTTGAAAAATTACCAGAAGCACCTTATCCACCTGGATATCATAGTGACTCCCATAACTGAAATAACAATTTAGAAGCATTCAAAGTTTACTGCAGAATCCTGCCAAGGCCGGTCCCAAGCCCGGGTAAAAGGAGAGGGTTGTGTTAGGCCTCAACAGCCAACATAAAACTTTGTCGAATCTCTATGACATGGACCAAATACGAAATAGTGTGAAGGTTTTTGATAGAACACTATGGCGTCATTTGATCCATGTAGCTGACCCCACTTAGTGGGATAAGGCTTGGTTGTTGTTGTTGTCAAAGTTTACTGGAGAAAGTCGGAAATAGAGGGACCAAATTAAGAAGTATTGCATTTGTATCATTCGAGATCGCAAGAGTAATTTATTCTTAAGTTGTTATTCACTAGTTCTCTTATGCAATCAATCTTTCATAATATCATGTATCATAACAAAATCTTCACAAATTAGCATGATCATTAATCAGTTAATACATTTCCAGCTTCTCTTCCCTCCACCCTCCCCTTGCCCAATATATAAAGCAGAAAAAAAATATGAACATGGAGGCAATAGTCAATTGCTTACAGTATTTGACTACTGAATTTCAGAAAATGGCGAAGACATACAAGTATTAAGATATGAGCACGGACAGAAATATGATCCACATTATGATTACTTTGCTGATAAAGTTAATATAGCTCGAGGTGGACACCGGGTCGCCACTGTTCTCATGTATCTTACCAATGTGACCAAAGGTGGTGAAACAGTGTTCCCTGATGCAGAGGTTTGTCTAGCATCTAATGCACATGTTTACATAAAATTAAAAATATAATTTTGGTAAATCACTGCCTTTATAATGTTTAAAATTTTTTTTGGCATCTCCTTATACAACCTTGAGGTCTCTAGTCTCTACCTTGGATCCTTATTCACTGCAATTTTCTGTGCAAACTGAATTTATCAGTATGAATTATTTGATTTTTGAGTGAGCCAAATTGCCTCGTCTGAGGATTGTATTTACGACTTCATGTTGAGTTTCTCTCTTCTTTCTTTAGTTGCTCATAATCATTTTGACAGTAACTATTTTTAGACTAGAGACGAAGCAAAATTTTTTGAAAAGTTTGTGTTTGATTGGTTACCACTTTTCCCTGTGCTCAAATATTTTGACTATACTTGTGAACAATGGATGCCAAGAACACTACTCATCTTTTTTGAGGGAGATGTTTAGGAGATGAAATATTTTCTTCAATATGAATTCCATACCAAATAGTTGGGAGTTTCTTGGCAAGGGAAACCGTTTCTGAATTTATTTTCCCTTCTTGTAGCTAACTTTGATATCTTTATAATGCTAGTTACAGGAATCTCCCCGTCATAAATTGTCTGAAACGGATGAAGATCTCTCTGAGTGTGGAAAAAAAGGAGTCGCAGGTGGGCAACTGAACATAAAGTCACTTTATGGTTTTTCTTCTGTATTATTCTATAAGGAGAGAATAATGTTCAATAATTGTTTTTCTTTCCTTCCTCCCCCGGACAATTCACAGTGAAACCTCGAAGAGGAGATGCACTTCTATTCTTTAGTCTCCACCCAAATGCTATCCCAGACACTCTTAGTCTTCATGCAGGATGCCCTGTTATCGAAGGAGAGAAATGGTCGGCAACAAAATGGATTCATGTGGACTCATTTGATAAGACAGTGGGAGCTGGAGGGGACTGCACTGATCAGCATGAAAGCTGTGAAAGATGGGCTGCCCTTGGAGAATGCACTAAGAATCCTGAATATATGGTTGGAACTTCAGGCCTTCCTGGCTACTGTAGGAAAAGTTGCAAGACATGTTAGAAGTGTAATGGAATGCTTTCCAGACTTGGAGTGATGATTTTGGATGACTTTCCATTTTCCATTGGTCCTCGATTTGTATTTTTTTTTTTTTTTTTTCTGTTTTGGCTTGTAATGTATTTTATATCTCATTATACATGTTAGCTCTCTGATAGTGTTCTAGTCTCATGGTCACATTTTAAGAGGTACATTTTTTAGTTGGGAAGCTGTAATTGTAGGTGATGTGTGATTCGAATTTTTTTTCATTGGTTACTATGTAAAATGGCAAAAAAGAAAAATATACTTTAAATTTCTTCCTTAGTTCTCCGATTCCAGTTTTATAAATTTATTAAAGCAGTCGGTTGTTGAATTCGTGGAATGAGAATTTGATTTATGAATTTAAAAGCAAAGGCTTGGTTGTGGTTAATATTTAGATATGGAATCAAGAGAAGTAAAAAGAAAATTTGCAATATGTTAAACATTTCTATACATAAACAAAGAAATTGCAATATGAAAACCTTGTAAATTGTATGTGTTCTGATTTTTAATTTTTGTTTTCAGCGTATATTTCTCACATTGAAGTTGTATGATAGGGGCTGGTTTTCACAGGGGCATTTCGTGGGCGAAAGGGTTTGTGTTGTATCATACATTACATCGAATAAGATATGACATGAAAATGTGTTTGAGTGAATGTCATCAATTATCTTACAATGTGGCGTAGAGTTGGACTTAACTCAAGTTTTAAGTAGATGTCATATGTTACTTTACAATGTATTGTAGAGTTAGACTTAACTCACGTTTTAAGATAGTATCATAATGCTATAAAATTCAAATATTGTTAAGTTATATGCTATCGGCCACGCTCCTTATTTTAATAATCTATAATTTATTATACATGTATATAATAATAATAATAATTATTGATTTGATTATCAACAATCAACTCAAATTACTTATTTTACTCTCGAAAATAAATTACTACTGCTGAAGCCAAGACAAAACCGTTATCCTAATACGAGAAAAATACCAAAGCAAACGTTGAATTATTGATGTGGACACTTGAAGCTATTGTAGCCTTCCAAATCTCAATGAGACATTTTGTCTGAGTATATATTATGGAGAGGCTGGAACTTGGAAGAGCCAAGAGGCCAGAGGATCACAAAGAATCCTGTCAAATCAGAGGAATGAGAAAGATGCCCATGTTTTGTGGTCCTTGTGTTCCATTTAGATGATGCTTAGCTTTTGCTTCAAAAGATTGATTTTGGTCCCTATAAGTTCATTGTATTTTACCTGTGAAGGATATACTGCTGCATATTACTTTTTATTTCATTGCATTTTTTATTTCACCCATCTTTGTCTTCTTTCTCGGTCCCAATTTATAATATGGAGTAGATAATAGTTGAGAGGATTGACAAGAATAATTAAAATTTAACCATATATTTTTAACATGTTCAAGTTTTAAATAGAAAATATTAACATTGTTACATAAGCTAATTTAAAGCATTGAATACATGATAAATAATTGCTAATGTTTTTTTTTCTTCATGTCTTTAATAATTTGTTTTAATAAATATCATTGAACAACTAAATTTTGGATATTATTTGAAAGTTTTCCTGAAAATTGAATTGTCATTCACACAGTTGTCTCGTAGGCGTGCAATTTGGTCATGCCTGCCTATCTTTCTAACATCAAATTATCATATTATGTTTGAATAAGCTTTTAACTAGAAAAGGTTAAGAAACCCAAAAAAAAAAAAAAAACTAGAAAAGGTTATAAGAAATTTTGTTGCTAGTAGATTTGATGTAAAAAGTTGCTAAACTAATTTTGTATTTGGATGACACCTACTCGGATAAGCTCTTCTATGAGCTTTGTTACATAAGCTTAAAGAGCAGAGAAGTTATTAGAAAGAAAAAATAAAAATAAAAAAGAGAGAGATTTTTCTGAGAATGTAAAATTAAAAAATTAAATGACTTATATTGTGAAAACACTCTAAAATACATTTAACCTTTACTCCAAATGGACTCAAAGGCAGTATAAAGGGTTTTGCAAGAGCTTATTTGAATTTTTCTCATGACATAAATATTTTAAATATTTAGAACAACTTACTAAAAGTAGAATACAATATATGTACAAAATATTTTCAGTTTTTTTTTGACAGAATTTTCAGTTTTATTTTATAAGTTGGTTCAGATAGATTATTGTAAAGTTAAAGTTATTTTCTTATTCTTGATTGAAAGCAAAACATTTACGTTACAACTTTTGATCTACATCACTGCTAGCCAGATCTTTTTACGAATTTCAATAATTTTTCTTAGTTGCAGGTTTTTTTGTTCTTGTATTATTTTTTTTAATCACTTTGTGAACTATTTAGTTTTACCCTTACGGTTTTTGTGTTAGGTAAAACCTTTCGTTTCATTAATATATTTCATTTTATTTTGTAAAAAAAAAGTAGGTTCTAATTACACCAACATTGATTCGAAGTGAGGTATTCGGAATTCGAAACCCGACTCATGCATATAATATGCAATATTCCTATCAACTGAGTTAAGTTCACGAGAATACTAACATGTGCTTTAAAGACACATGTTAAAATACTAAAAATAGTATTAATTGAGAAAAGTTAATTTTTAACTTTTAAAAAAAATTAACAATCCCGGTGAGCTTAGCTTAGTTGGTAAGACATTGAATAATATACACAGCGGTAAGGGTTCGAACCTCAAACACCTCATTTCTAAGTTCAGTTGGTAGAGACATTATATAATATACGCAGGAGTCGGAGTTCGAATCCCGAACTCTCCATTTCTCTAGATTTAAAACGTGTGAGCTCTAGACATTAGACTAATTGACCAAAAATAAAATAAATACACAATTGTTAAGACATGGAGTAATTTCTATATTAAGTTCCATGACATATGTCCCAACCTTTCCCATAGCACAATTTTTAAGAAGTAATTTCTATATTGAATTCGTGCCTTGCCTTTCCCAAAAATATTTCACCACATGTATGAAGGTTGGAAACATCACTTTCTATTTTATTTTGCATTTTAGCCTTGATTTTGGAAAATGGTATGAATGTGGACGACTAATTTTGTGTCACTCAAAAAAAATATGGAATTTTTTTGGGTCAAAAGTAAAATGGTGCTTTTTACTTATATTTCTTCTCACATTCTTTTATACTTAGATTGAATCTCTTAATTTTTTTTCTCTTCTCACACATTTTCTCTCTTTTCTCGTTTTCTTTGTCATACTCGATCACACACTTATTAAATATTCTATATGAAGTTTTAAAGTTAGAGGAGTGCTATGAATACTATTTTTTTTTAATATTCTCTAACTTCCATTCTCTTATTTGGCGAAACTCATATTAGTTTCACACTTTAAAAATAAATGTCACATAAAATATTTAGAGTCACATGAGTTTCATCCAAGAAGAATGAGATAGAAATAATGTTTTCTATCAAGAAGTGTTACATTGATGTGAAATATTCACTAATTTTCTAGTTCTATTATGAGCTAGTTGACAAAAGGACTAATGTTCATGATTTAAAGGAGTAAGTATTTTTCTATGATGAAGTTTAAAATTGATGAAAGGAGTAATATTCATCGGTCAGTTCAACCGCCGACCCAACACAATACTTAGATGAGAAACTAACGAAGAGATCATAGATTCATGTTCAACTATAAAAATGCACGATGTTAAATATTATGAGGGATACTTATGTCATTTATTGTAGTGCTACTCAAATCGAGAGATCAATATATGCAAATGTGTACAAAGAATATCCGATTCACACAACAAATTAAAATGAGTTTACCTGTTAATTTTTCGATCAACCACAAATTCAATCAACTAATTTATTCATTATAGTGAGAAGTTCATCCGATACGAGCTAATTTATTCTATCATATAACCCTACAAAAACGTAGGTACATTGTATTTTAGTTCCCACGCGAGCCCTGTGTACTGTGATGACCTGTTTGTAGTGCGCAACACAACAAACAAATTCCTACTTCCTACAAATAACTGATTGATATAAAGAAAGAACAAGACAACAAAGCAAAGCGCCAATCTCACAAAGAGAGAGAAACAAGAAGAGAGAGAAAGAATCAAATAAAGAAAGAACCTCTCTCTTCCAAGTTCCAACCTTCAATTTCGCAGTTCTTTCAATTTCAAGGTATACCCTTCTCTCTTTTCATTCACCCATTCATTTATTTTCCTTAAAGATCAAAACTTGATGACCCTAACTCAACTGGGTCACTCACTTTTTTTGTTAATTTATGACATAACATTTACAACTGACTTGTTTGTAGAGAAACATGGAGGTGGGTCAGATGCGGAGACAGTGGGTGGACTACATCAAATCCATGTTCATGGAGGTTAGACCACAAAACACACATTAATTGACCTCTTATAGGATTGTGTTTTTTTTGCTTTTGCTTTTGTTTTTGTTTTTGTTTTTTGGTTTTGATGTTATTTAGGATGTTTTGTTTCTTCAATTGTTGATTTTGTTGGTCTTTTTTCTTGTTTTGTTTATGTTGAGAAAAGGGTTTCTTGGATGGTCAGTTTCTGCAACTTCAGCAGCTACAAGATGAGAACAACCCTGAATTTGTTTTTGAAGTTGTTTCTCTTTTCTTTGATGATTCTGAGAGGATTCTCAAAGACCTGTCTTTTGCTGTGTGAGTGTTACTACTATCTTTCTGTTCCTTTTTTCATTTCTCTCATGTTGCTTATTAGAGAATATAATGAATTTGGACAAGTGCATGATAAATTAACGAGCTCCACCTAGAACGAATTGTTCGAGAGAACTCTCTGGGTAGACTAATTCTTGGTTATACTTTACTTACCTCTCGAGCGAACTTCGGATTACCAGGCCCCTTCCCTGGGAACCGGGTGATTAATAGCAACAAAAAAAAAACAGAGAGAGAGAGAGAGAAGTGCATCATGATCTAATGTTGTTGGGGTTTTACATGTGCAGGGATCAGCAAAGTGTTGACTTCAAAAAAGTTGATGCACATGTTCACCAGTTTAAGGGTAGCAGTGCAAGGTATACAATTTTATTAAAGCCAATCTAAAATGTATAAATGCTACAGAATCTGAATAAATGGGACTTTTTGTGCGATTACCTGCAATTCTTGTGTACCTATTAGTTCTTGAATGAGTAGCGTTTTATTTTCCGAATTTCATGACAGACTATTTATGTTTTTTCACTTGTTTAAACCATGCTATTATATTTTTTTTTGGTTTGCTGAGATAAGTTTGTATGTTTGATTGACAGCATAGGTGCACAAAGGGTGAAAAATTCCTGCGTTGCTTTTCGCAATTTCTGTGAGGAACAAAACATAGATGCGTAAGTTGTTAATTTTCAGACTAGTTGTTTAATAGTTTTGGCTTCTTGAAGAATCGACAGTTAGCGAAATAGTTTGAAGGACAAGCTACTTGAACATGACTCAACTGCTAGCTACTAATTTTATGGTCTGATCATGTGAAATTTCTAATTTATGCAGGTGCCGCAGGTGTTTGCAGCAAGTGAAGCAAGAGTACTTACTTGTCAAGAATAAGCTTGAAACATTGTTGAGGGTGAGTAAATTGATTAATAATTTCAGCTGAAGAACCTTAAATTACACTTATGGATTTGCAATTTATATTATATCTTTTATGGATACTTATTGCAGCTTGAGCAGCAGATAGTGGCAGCTGGTGGCTCAATCCCTATGATGGAACTGAACTGAGTTTCTAAGTGAGTGGATCTGTAGAGATGCTTGTATTTTGATCCTCTTCTCTGTTGAAGATTCTCTATTTCTCTTGTGAATGTTTGGATTTTTATGTGGATAGAAGTTTTCATCCAATGTACTTTGTTCTTCACAAGAAAGCACTTTTATAATTTGTAATATTTTGCATGTTTTAATGAAGGTTAATGACACCAATATTGATCTTGCCTCTTTGTCACTCTCCCCAAAAGGAAGTAGTTGTAGTAAGAACTATCATGTGAACCTCAAACACTTGGATTCATCATAGGATATAAGTTAAGATTATTCTACTAGATTTCTATGTTAACCCTCCGGTTCCCTGCGAAAAGAAGTTCTAGTAATCCGGAGTTCGGTCAGAATGCAAGTGAAATCTGGCCAAATAGACTTTCTTGAATTGATTAGTAGTATAGACTAGATGTAACCATTTTGATGACTATATCATTGCATGGCAACATCCTATAGGTCAGTAGTTGGCATCGCTTGTGGTTGAAAAAATTAAAGTGGTATAAGGTAATGGAGATGTAAAGTCACTTTATTTTGGAATAAGAAACTATTAAGGACGGCAAATAATAATTTTAAATTTGATTTGCAAGATAAGAAGAATCATACGAGGAGATTTGATTCTTTAGAAAACAAATCATGATGTGGTGGCATTGTCCCTATGTATGCTCCTTAATGGAGCAAATCATATATGAAGTAAATGCCGAAATTATATCCTTACTTTCTCTTTCCCTTGTAGGCTTGTAGCAGCAAACATGGTCATTATTCAATTTTGATTTTTATAATATTCCTAACATAGGATGCCTTTCTGCAAGATAAGACTTGCCAACCCCACAGTGGTACTGGTGTCAACTCACCAACGTCATGCTGTGAATGATCTGTAGTTTTCTGTTGATACGGTTAAGTTAAGCATGGCAATTAAATAGTGCTTAGACTTGGATTCATTGTTGTAGGGAAAATATTTAGCCATGCAGTGGAGTGATTTTGACCATTGGATGAAATTCAGATGACTTAACTAATTTAGGTTTACAATATATATTGAAAGATAAGTTATATATGATCTTCATCTAACAACTGAGATTGTTGTAAGATGCACAATTGCATGACTGTGGAAAATTGAAATCCAATTACAGATGTTAAAAAAAAATTGCTCTTTCTTCGGCGCGTTGTGCCTCGGTGCGCTGCGCCTTGGTCTGTCTGATATAAGTTGTGTTGTGAAACACATATCCCATTTTAGATTGAGATATACAATTATTACGTTAGAAATTAAACGTTATCAAAGAGATGACAGCCAAATAGACATCAAACTGAAGTCAATCAATTACTACCAATCGCATGATAAAAACTATAGTTTGTAAAACAAGAAAAAAAAATTCACAATCATGAACAAGTGGCCTTTGATTAACTTCTATCATGTGGATGACTCCATTTCCTCTTCTGTTCTTTGAAGCTTCCTACTTTAGCTGATTGGTTAGGATCACCTAGCCTCTTTGCATATATCTCATGATAAGTCTTGGCATCAACATGTCTTAAAATTCTCACTAATTTTCCATATTTCTCATCCACCACCATTTTTCCATCAGTAGATTCAATCCCTTCTGCTAGGACTTTCACAAATTTGGACTCAAATTTTGCATCTAGAAGACTTGAATGGCCATTATTAGCTAGAACAACAGCACCTAGAATTTCTCCCAAGAATGTGTCCTGTAACATATGAACATCAAACACAAACCAATTAAGCAGCCGAAGAAATATGGAAATCTAAATGACTATACATGAACAAATACCATATGTTGATATCTATGGTGGATTTTCTTCAAACGGCGTAGCCTTGACAGAAGACGTTTGGAAAACACTGCTTCTGGTGTTTTTTCTATTTTACTGAGCCATCTTAAAGTACTTGAAAATGAACTTGCTTTTTGCTGGATACTGAGTGGAATGAGTGTGATGTTAACTTCTGATTGAAACACTGTCTTTGCTGCTAAAGGATCCAAAAACATATTAAATTCTGCATACTTGTTGGAAGGAACAGAAAAGACATTTCCTTTGTCATTGGCACTCCTGCTGATATGTCCTCCCACAACATAAACCTCCTGAAACATTTTGAAACTGTTATGCCTCATCACTACAAGTTATAACCATAGATTTTCTATTCAGTTGATTGTTGGTGCTCATGTTTTATTACAAAATTTGTAAAACAAATTAAAGATAACTTACCTGAATTCTGGAGCTTATGTTTTTAACTGATACAACCTTTGCCAAATTAGTCAATGGTCCATTGGTTAATACTGTAATCTTAGACCCTGGTTTCAATGTTTGCAATAAAGACTCCCAAATTTCCATAGCTCGTGGTTGCCTGAGTTCCGGGTGATCAGTATCTCTAAGAGCTCCAAACTTCACAGTGTTTTCTGCCGTGTACCTGAATCATATGTCAAAAAGTGGCTTAATACATACTAGAGTGGTATACAATTTCATAAAATTCTACGGCCTTCCAACAATGACAGATATTGTCCTCTTGAAGTTGAAGTTCACGGCCTTCCTCATCCTCACAGCTGATACGCTAACTTGATTGATGTCGGTTCAATAAAAGTAAGGGAAATTTAATATGTATGCCTCAAAACTTGTACTCTTTTCCTTGTTTTCATCAAATCATCAATTATCTGGTCATAGTCTCAAGTGTAAGGTCAAGGGTGATCGTAAGCTTCTACTTCCGAAAAGTCTTGTCGATCTTAATTATAGTTTGGATGATGTGTAGGTACCGGTCCACTTTGGACCACCTATCAAGATGGTCACCGAAAAACCCGCCTAAAATTCCAATATTATTCTCGTAGTGATATTGTATACATTTTGTCATTGTTTTTTAAGTAATGTACCATTATTTCTTTGGTAGTAATATCAGCTTTCATTCCCCACAAAACTATAATGGTTTCAATAATATCATATGTATCATAATGTTGATGAGACTTTTAAGGCATGAAACTAAAGTAACTAGTAGAAAGCACCAACCTTCTGGGGCTACGAGGCAAATCACGAGCAAATCCAAAGAGAGTGTCAGAGTCAAGAAACCCACCATTTCCGTGAGGAATGGCTTTAACATACTTACAGTCTCCAACAGGTGAGAAATTTGATTGGTTCATTGCAAAAAAATCACCAATACCAACTTTGATATCGTCACGACCCATCATGTGCAGTAAATCATAGATTACATCTATTGTTGCTGCATTTGCCCACCCTGTTGGACTTACAATGATTGCCTAAACCAACACAAAATGTGTTATGTGAGTCTATGTGTCAATTATTCAGATGATATCCAAATAAATAATGATAAATTTTGGACGCAACTTTATCCACATTACATTTCTCAAAAATCACGCATGATTCCGTAAGTGTACTTCCACGGAAAAAATTGTTTTCGTTTGAAAGTATACATTTAGACGGCACAAAAACTATGATTTTTTAGATGTCTACTTTTGAAGTGACTTTCTGGATAAGAGAACATCCTCCTTGAATTTTTTATAATAATAGCATCTCATTAGGGTTGGAGATGTTTTTAAGTGGCAGATAATTAACAAGTGACATAACCTCGTAAATTAAAAGTTGAAATTTTTTGCTTTGACCTAGGATTTGGATTGTTTTGCCACTCAATAAAATTTTATGAACCAAAAAAGGAAAAGTATAAAGTTTCTTTGACTGAGCAAAAAGAACATAATGAGTTTTTACTTTTGGCACATTTTCCATGTCGTAGTAGGCCTAATTCAAAGAAAGTATGAGCATGAAAAATCAGAATACCTTAAGGTTGACCACTTCAACAGGCACTTTAAGGAGGTAAAATAGAGCAAGAAAATCTCCTGCACTCATGTCCATGTCAAACACAACAGATTTTCCAAGTATTTTGTTCCGAAAATCTGGCTTATGAGTTACTTCTTCATAGTAAGGAAACTGTGTTGTGAAATTGAACCTCCCAGCATGTTGTGGTTGCTTTAGAACCTGTGAATAACCATAAAACAAAAGAATTCAGTGATTAATCTTACCTAACTTTGAATAAAATACAAAAAAATAAAAATGGACATACATTTAAGAAGCTTTTGAAGTATTCTCTGTCAAGTGAGCTCCTTATATCCTTGTTTGGCTTTGCTTTTGTAGCAACAAGTACCTTCACCGACTCTTGACCATTCACCTCTTTTGTATAACCATCCTATACAACATTTTGCAATGCATAATTATTAAGCTTTAAAACATTTTACCATAAAGTTTAATCTAAGCATTGTCATTGTAAAAAAGTTTTACACATGCATCCAATTAAATCTCACCATGTAGATATTTGTGAGTATATTTTAGGAACTGATATTAAATGTTGAATAACAGTGAGACGTGATTGGATGAATGTGCCAAAAAAATTTACAATGACAATGTATACCAATTGGATTCTTTATTATAAGTTTGTTTGTATAATGAAGATTGAAAGAAATGCAAGTACCTGACATCTCCCTTTGCCATTCTTGACAAAGCAAAATGGATCTGTTAGTCCTTGTTGAATATGACCACTATGCACACCACCTTTCTTAAGATTGAATTTAGGAACTTTAAGGCCATCAAATAAGGGATTGGAGCCATCAGATATACCATAAGGTTTGTTTGATGTAACTACAGTTATGTTTATATATTCCATTTCAGCAAATTCATTTTCTCCTTTGTTTCTATTAGAGTTCCTCATGATTGAAACTGCTACACCACTTGTGAAAGAGTCCCACATAAAATAACTCTGCCAACCCAACAATGAGTTAATATAAAGTCGAGTTTAATGGATATGCATTGTTCGTGTAAATTAATTTACAATGACATCCAATAGGAGCGCTCCATCTTTATTGGATGTAATTAGTGTAAAATTGATTGTGCACATCCTTTAAATCTTTTAATCCATGAAAACATAAGATGTTCTTAAAAAGAGAAAATCATAAAACATTATTTTATTACCGTATAAAAATGATTGTCAAACCAAGTATCATGAGCCATTTTCAAGGACTTGAAACAATATTGTGCCTCGTATGTGTCTTGACTCTTTTCAAATTCATCAAAGAATTCTTCACTTATGGGGATTGTGTTTGTTGCATCAAGAGGAACAAGGGTAACAGGAATACCAGAATGAATCACCTATAATAACATGTTACTTTTTGGTCAATAATCAAACTTATCGATACATTTTATCTATGCAGTCAAGCTTCAAAACGTTTAATAATTCATTATAAACATTGAGTTTTATCGATCCAACCATTTATTCTCGTCAGAATATATTAATAATGATCATGCAGACAAATTTTATATAAATTCAACATTTCTTATAATGTTAGCTTTTAATAGACATTTACTTCTATTTATAAAAACAAAAACTAAGTACAAGTCCATTTGAAGTTATTCGATAAAGTATAAAACAACTTTGAACTTATGAATTTTTTTGTGAAGTTGATTTACTCGATTAGAACTTTTAATTAGACAGTTGAATTGGTGAAATTCAATATTTATAATAAATTATTAAGTCAGGTAATTTTGCTTATAGGCAAGAATAGAATAGACTAACCTGATATGCTGCAAAAGGGTCTCCAAATATGTTGTACTCTGCATATGGGTTAGCATTGTAATTTGTGAGCACATTGCCAGTGTCACCACATTTGCTTGGTATGCAAGAAGATGAAGCACTTTTGGTGCAACAAGTTTTTGACCTTATACCACCACCCATGATGTAAATATGTTCCACATTTTTTTTTAGGTGTGGATTATTCATAAAGAAAATGGCTAAATTTGTATGTGTTCCAATCACAATCAGAGTTATAGGACCTGCAGATATTTTGTCGATCAGAACTTGCTGAGCAGTTGGTTGTCGTAGCGGGGTATATTTCCTTTTTCCCTAATTCCATATGATTAAAATCAGCAAGAAAATGATAATTAAAATGAAAACAAATGAATAATTTCACACACTTTTCCACAATGTGATTTTAAGTCTTATTTTATTCCTAAACCATGATGCCTGAGCGTTCAATAGTTTTCGGTATTGCAGGATTTTTAAAAAAGTCTGCAACCACAATTCGACTTACGACATCAAGGTTTTCGATGTCTCTGCAATCTCAATGCAATTACAATTGAAATTGTACCAGTAACCGCTTTTACCTGTGGAAGGAAAGCTTTGCGGATGCCAAGGTTAGTATCGATATCCAAGCGACCTCCAAAACCAACTGGTATGGCCTGCCTGTATCTACAATCTCCTGCTGTTGTGATTCCCTAATTCAATCAAAATTTATTTAACATATCAATCATGAACATAAACATAACTACTTATTTTAAACACATTTTTGCAAACTGCATAATCCAAAGTCCAAACTATAATACAAGGCAAAGGTTTGGCATATTGCCGAGTTAAGTATAATACTAAGATATTCTCCATATGTTTACTACTATCAAATATTGCAGGTTTACAAAAAAGACTAAACTTAGATGTAGGTTTATAAAAGTATTGTTCTTACCGTTCCTCTCACAAAAGACCGTTTTTTCACTCCCTTAAGTTCTTGGCAACAGTTATACCGCCTTTTTAGTAGAGAATAGTAGGAATAATGTTTACAGCATTGTATTTGTACCTAAGTTTTATCCTTGAAAAAATTATTTAAAATGAAGAAAGATACATTGGACATAGTACCTACCTGTTCTATAATTGGAAGATATCCACCAACATTTGGAAGTATGGTACCATTTGGGAGAATTCCACCTTCACCTCCCACTCCAACATCAATGTCATCTCTTCCCATCATGTAAAGTATGTCATATACTTGATTCACTGCATGCCCAGCATTTGTCCAAGCATTTGCACTCAGAGTCACTCCCTGCAGATGCAGATAATTAAGCATGCTCAAAATCTATACCTTGAATAATAATAATAATAATAATAATAATACTAATAATAATAATAATAAAATGCAAAACATAATCAAGCCAAATATGCAATGTCAACATCAGAAGATACAAATTGTCTGGTTTTTACAACACATGGAGACAAATAGAATACTATTAATGACTTTTAAAAACACACCCTTTATTTAACAAAAGGAAAAAGTACACCCTTTTTTTCACTATGTTGATTTCTTGATTAAGCCAATAGAAACAAAATTCAATCACTCAATCCCCACCAGTAAGATTTGCTGAGAAAAGAACATAAAAAAAACTAATGCAATTTGTTTGGTATGACTATAGTTTTTGATAAGTGGTGCAGGACTAATCTTGTAAATTGAATCGTAGTATTTAAACACAAGTTATAATCTCCAAATACGAAGCTTTAATAATAGATAGGTATTGCAGTCGCTATACAATCGAAGATGTAGGCACAATTACCCGAACTCCATAATCAAACATCATGTGTTCTTGATCGAAATTAAGAAGTACCACATAGGCGAATAAGAAAAACTAAAGTGTTTATAAGTGGTGGAGCGTTTGAGTCCATTGGTTCTAACTTTTCGACCATAGACTATGCACCTCCAATTTGGCCTACGCATTAATCCAACTTTTCTTTATTTGCGTTTTTCTTTTATGTTATTTTAACTGTGATTGCTGGTAATGAGTAACAAACTTGCAGTCAAAGCATTAATGATTCACAATGAAAACCACAAAAAGAAGAAAGAAAAAAGTGAATAAAGGTAACTTTTTCAATTTGGTTTGTTTTGCTAACCTCTAATAGAAACTCTGATCTATTGAGCTTCAAAAGATATAGAAGTGCAAAGAAATCATCAGTATCAACATCTGTATCCAATAGAATCCTACGAGGCTTTCCTTCAACTATATTCAAAGAAGCTCCAAAATTTTCTGATATAATCAACACAAAAGCTAGCATCCAAAACCTCATTGAAAACATTCCCATGATGATTCAATAGTATTGACTCAGAAAACTCCTGTGTTCAAATATGCAGTATAGAATGAGAAAGACTTGAAAGAGAGGTTTGATCAATATACAAAGTGATCAAAAACATAAAAAAGCATGCAAATAAGACAGAGTTAATAATCTTCATGTGTCAAAGGCACGTAAACAAGGTAGCAGAAAAAGAGAGAAGAAATATTTGGTTGCTTTGTTTATTTTGACTCAATATTTGGTTGCTAAAAATACAAAACAAGATAAATTTACGTGTTCATTGGCTTTTGTAGTGCATACTATATTTGTTATTTTATTTTCATTTATTCTATCAATCCATACTAAGAAAGTCTTACACGACCACAAAAATTTGGACACTCCCTAACAAAAAAGTATTTGGACACAAAAATACATATCAATTAATTATTTTAAAAGTATAGATTATTCAACTCTTTTTTGTTATCTTTTTCTCAAATGTGTGTGTCTAAATAGAATGTTCAAATAGTTGTGATCAACAAAATGTTTGTCCCACCAAAAGAGACTTGACAAAGAATTAATTCATTAGTTAATTATGGAAAATTTTAAGAGTAGTGAGTCATGATTTGACTAGTGGTTAACTTTAAGGGTCAGTGCTATTTTATTCCTTGTTGGCCCCTTTTCATAGTTGAATAAGTTGCAACTGTACTTTATTTTTGGTGAGGAAGATATGACAAAGAAGATTCAAATGTTTTTTGTGTTTTCTAATCGAATGTTGATAATATAGTCAAAAAAATTGAATGTTGATAATTGAATAAAAGTTTCTATACCTATCAACAATGAAGGTATAAGATTTGACAAATTGGATTCTTTCGGATTTTATATACAATATAACTTTCAATAGTGTTGTGTTTTTTTTTTTTCCTTACCAAGAGTGTGTCTTTATAGATGAAGTGGAAAATATCACTTAAAACTTATACATTTATTCAGTACCCCTCAACCAAACCGAACTACTATAAGTATATGTTTAGAACAACGTTGCGATTTATAGAATCACACCATGAAACCACGTCAACGTGAAAGCTAAGACACATCATGGTCGAATCTTTTGTTCACTATATTTTTATTACAAAATTATTCGTAAAATATTACAAGCAAAGTTTTTTTAAAAAATATATAAAAATCAACTCGTAAGATATTTAGTAAAATCTTGAATAGACAATGTATGACTGAAAATAAAAATAATTAAACACAACTCTATAGGAAAATTAATTTCAAAAGGAATGAGACAGTTGGTAAACATATGGGATAACCTGATAAATTAAAGAAAGAGTAAAAGGAAATTTTTGTTTTCGTAAAACATTATTTATCAATAAACCAAAGATGCTCATATGTGGTGGCAACATTTTTTTTTTGAAGAGAATATGTGGTGGCAACATGCCTAGCATAAAATTAAAGATTACATATTTGAAAGTATATTTTCCACAAATTCAGCCAATAAAATTACTCATGGAATATTCCGGTGCATGTGCATTTAATGACCTCTAGTTTATAGCCAATTGAGATGACATCAGTATTATTATAAACTAGGTTGGAAACCTGTGCCAAGCACGGGTTAGAATTACGACTATTATTATTTTTATATAAAATCTAGTTAAGCGGAAAATTCATTATTTTATACACAATATATCAATAAAATGCATTATTATCGTATTTTGGGTTGCATATTATATACAAATATCAACGTGTATAGTTATTTGATTTTTCGTATCGTAAAACGGGAATGATTTAACGGATTTAACGTCGAAATATTAGTATTTAATGCCGGAATATTTTACACGGATGACTAAAATTAATCACGGAGACATGAGTCTTTTTTTTTTTTTTATGTTTTAAATATAACTGG
>Ga0228711_1000150_pt1 | contig 65132 bp, 26 predicted proteins | sample MedpolnodulmetaG_2_FD_177996 | JGI IMG/M metagenome (GOLD analysis project Ga0228711, IMG submission 177996) | Root nodule microbial communities from Medicago polymorpha collected in Santa Monica, California, United States - brown nodules | ecosystem: Host-associated > Plants > Roots > Nodule...
TGCTCCGGGGGCACTCGTTAACAAAACCCTTTTTTATTTCACTTTTGGGTTGCTAGTTGTTACTAAATTAAATAAAATTTGACCAAATTAAGAAATGTAGTTGATCTTGAAAGGAAAAAAAAAAAAAGAAACTTATTCAATTTAAGTAATTTTAATAAAAGATTAAATAAATTATTTAAAGAATTGTTTTAACAACATTCCTTAAATATCCGGTTACACCTCAAAATGATTAAAATTATCCTTAAATTAAACCTAAATTTCCGATTGTTAATCATCTTCTCTCATTAGTAGATTCATAACCCATTATCTTCTAAAATTATAACTAGTATTAGGAGTCGTATAATTATTATTAAGTCGACCATTTTAATTAATGTTGAGGCAGAATGCACTAATATTGCAAAAAGGAGATAAGCATGTGGATGGCATATGAATCTTATATCTCCCAGTACCACCCCGGGCCGTTACAATGGTGAAGAATGCACTATGAAATTTGTGTGAAACTGGAAAGCTGGTCTTAATTCGTGTCTTTCCGCTGAGATCTCAGCTCTGCGTTTTTATGCTTCCTTTTTCCTTGTGTGTAAGACCGTTCCTATGAAATTTGTGGTCCAGTTCTCAAAATAAAGAGAGGCTCCTAAAAAAAACTCAAATTTTTTTAAAGAGCAAAAAATGTTTATAACATTTGTTTTGTTTTATTTTTTACGAAAAATAATTATAATTTTGTTGTTAGAACTTTTTTATTTTATGCTATAAGTTTGGGCAAAAAAATAACATGAATAAATGAAAAGAAAAAAAAAGGTTCTAATGTGTTTGTTAATAAAACAGAACAAAAAAAAAAGAATTTAAAGAAAAAAATATTAATCCTGGGTGGGAGTTGAACGAAAAACCATGGGAGAATCAACACAAATTGCAACTGCTAAAGAATATATGCAAGTTTAGAAATCTTTAAGCGTTAATACTATATAGTTACTTTAACCTACATCATAAAAAAAAAAAAATTGGCTAAAGCCGGCAGGGGACAGATTGGCTAAAGCATTCATAGCTTCAGCAACTATTTGAGTGTCTAAGCCAATATCAGACATGTCTTCTGTACGTGCTACACTAGAATAAATATCAACACCGCCTCGTGCGGCACATGACTCAACATACAACTCCTTGAGAGAGTTATTATTGTCAGTTGCCATTGTTGATTCTTGGACTAAATTCTCATCACATTGATTACTTGCACTATAGTTTCCTTGGTTCTCATCACATCCATTACTTGCACTACATTTTCCTTGGTTCTGAAGACGAATTGATCCTTCAAAAACTGAAAGATGCCTCAAGTTTTTTTTACAGAAAATACCAGCTTCTTTTAAATTTTGATCACTGTCAGCCCATTTGAATGGGTCTTTATCTTCACTTTGCGTTTGAGCTTTAAATTTCTTAGCCAGACTAATTGATCCTCTGGCACTCGAGACTTGAGGTGACTTCTCCATTGCAATCTTTCCATTTTGAAATCCATGAAATAGATCCACATCTATATGTGACAAGTATTGATCCACAAAGCCTAGTGCAACTACGGTTGGTGAGTGAGTATCATATGACATAGCAGGTAGATATTGATGGTTGTTGTCATCAAAGCTCTCAGCATCAATTGAAGATCCTTTGTCACCTTCAAGCACATTATGTTTTCGAAAATTCAATCATTCATGAACTTTCTAGAAACATATACTCGATAAACTACTTACTTATATGGTAAGTCAATGCAAGAATAATTAAAAATGCCAAAAACAGCCTCTTAAGTCCTAATGTTAAAATGATGATAAACAAACACATACCAGTAATAGATTTCCCACAAGTGGTGCCATTTGATTTTGAGTTTGCTTGCTCACATGGTAGCTTAGGCAATCTCTTCTTGAAGAGCACCGAAGAATTGTTTATCACTGGACCACTTTCATCCTCAAGAAATCTTTCACCAACAGTCACTTTGCCTGTATTATTCATTTCTTCGTCCTCGCTATCAAGCACCACTTCTGTCTCATACTCACATACTGTACCAGTTATCACTTATCATATCCTCTACAGGCTCTGAAATCTGAATCCTCTACAATCTCGGTATTATTCAGATCGAGATTTTCCAACCCAATTTCAGTGAATGGACCGTTGATCACTAAGGTGTCCTCAAAAAGCTCGGTTTCCTGATAATTCTCATCGCTATTTGCATCATTAACTTCATCTCCTAATCACATTGAATCAACATTCTTATCAACCTAACAAAGTTCTATCTATATAATAATATTCCATAATAGTCATCAGGAAGAAACATAAGCAATAATATTCGCAATCTATGAAGCACATACACATATACATATATCAGACACGACACTGACACAGACAAGTCGACATCAGTAAATATTTGAAAAAAGAATTAATTGAATGTAATCACATGCATCGGTGTCGTGTCAGTTGTCGCTTTCCATCAGATCAGAAGTGTTGGTGCTACGATGTTCACAATTACTTCTTAATTTTTACATTTTTCAAACACATATTTCACATTTTTCAACTCAACCTGTTGCATTTTTTACAATGCAGTAGCCAGTAGCACACTACGGATGATATAATAAAATATCGATTAACTACATTAATCTCTATTTTAGTTTCTGATTAACTTACAATTATGAATGAGATTGATCATGGATGTGCTTTACTTCTATCACAAATAGGCATAATAATTCGAAACAACATTCAAGACAAAACTACAATACATTCAGAGAAACACTGTTTTTGAATAATTTCAAATCGCACAGAAAACGAGAAAATTGAATACAGTAAATAGAATAAATAAATGAAAGAAATAGAAGCGTTAAAGAATCGAAAACTACCACAAGGTGCAGATGAAGGTTGAGCGTACGCCATTGGATTGAGAAATCCTTTGGTTCTTTTTTTTTTGCTTGAAATTACAGTGTAAATGGATGATAAATTTGATGAGAGTGAAAATGAAGTAAAACCCTAACACTGATGATGAAGGTGAAGATGGAAAAGCGATGAATGAAGAGGGGCAAATCAAAATTATTGGGAATATATGAAGTGGAGATTTCAGTTTTGGCGGGAAAAGTGATTGTCATTAAACAGTAATTAACAAACAAATGCGAGAAAAAATAACAAACGGGCATTTGGTCTAGTGGTATGATTCTCGCTTAGGGTGCGAGAGGTCCCGAGTTCAATTCTCGGAATGCCCCTTTTGCATTTTATTCTATTCATTTTTATTTCACACTGCATTAAGCACTTCTCACAGTATCAAGTGAATTGCATTTTCACTGACAAAAGGTTTTTTTTGTTTCATGGATGGATATGGATCTCATTGATCATATTGCCACCCCTAATTGCAGTATCTTTTTCTATAACAGCCATTGAAAGTCACTTTTTTTTTTCTCTAATTTTTATTTGTCTTATAGGGATGCAAGGAAAAAGGTCAGAGACTCAAACTACATTACACTCCAGTGTATGAGATCTGATTCATTTTGGCAGAAAATCATGTTAAGAATTTGTTTGAGGTTGGTTTCACACCTCATTTTTATGCTTTCACCTTTTCTCTATTTTAATTTACTTTCTCAGCTATCTATACTTTCAGTTGATGATTAAAAAAAATTAAGTATAAGATGTTCTGCTTGTATTTTTCCAGTTATCTACTATTAAATATCTTTCAACTTCTGTAGTGTTAACTTGGTTAATCTTGGATGCATATATGAAGTTTTGTGAATATGTTTTCAGCTTACTGTGTTTCTGCTAATTATTAAAAACAGAAAAAATCTTCCCTACTCAGACTGGAAGGTATGGCCTAACAAGCCTTCAGTTTCTGTCTTTAGTTTACATTTTCCTTTTCTATTTATCCATAGGATGGCAAACTGTTATTTATTCTGATAAAAACTTGACTGTTTTATTGATTTAACGACCATGATATAGTACTTAGTCATTAGATTGATCAAACGACCGAGGTTAGACCAAAGAAACCACAGAGGATGATCAAATGATGCTCAACATTAAGTAAATATTATCATAAGGATCTTTGTTGTTTAATGTTAATGCCTTTCATTCACGTTTGATGTGGTGGTCAGGAAGCTACAAGACAAGGTAGCACGGATAACTGGGGGAGCTAGTGGAATAGGAAAAGCTGCAGCAACAAAATTCATCAATAATGGAGCAAAAGTGATTATTGCTGATATCCAACAACAACTTGGCCAAGAAACTGCAAAAGAACTAGGACCTAATGCTACCTTTGTAACTTGCGACGTCACAAAAGAATCAGACATATCAGATGCAGTTGATTTCGCCGTTTCTGGATACAAACAACTTGATATCATGTATAACAATGCAGGGATACCCTGCAAAACTCCTCCAAACATTGTTGACCTCGATCTAGAATCGTTTGACAAAGTCATGAAAATAAATGTTCGCGGCGTTATGGCTGGCATCAAGCATGCAGCGAGTGTAATGATCCCGCGTGGAACTGGATACATTCTATGCACTGCCAGTCACTGGTGTGGTTGGAGGGATGGCGCAGCATACATACTCTGTATCCAAGTTTGCGGTTATAGGCATTGTTAAATCCATGGCTTCAGAGCAATCCTGGCATGGAATCCGAGTCAATTGTATATCGCCTTTTGCTATCCCTACTCCTTTTGTCATGAGCGAAATGGATCAGATATATCCACATCTTGATTTGCAACGACTTGTAGAAATTGTTCGTAATGTTGGTGTCCTGAAAGGAGCGAATTGTGAACCCGATGATATTGCTAATGCTGCACTTTACGTTGTATCTAATGATGCTAGGTATATCAGCGGGCATAATTTGGTTGTGGATGGAGGTTTCACATCTTTTAAGAATTTGGAGTTTCATGCACCAGATCAAGTGCATTAGAAAGATATTCTGCTTTCAATTTTTAAAGCTTGTTTAAAGGGGTGGATTGAAAGAGCTTATTTAGATTTGTATAATAATAATAATAATAAATATATAAGGTTGGAAAAGCAAAACTAATTAAAAATAGCTCATTATATAACTATATGGTGATTTCAGCTTATTTTTCTAATTTCTCCAAGATAACTTACAATAACAAATTATTCATAACTTGTTCGGAGTTTACCTTTATTCCCTATCTGATTGTAGAAACATCTTACACATAAGGCTTTATACAATAAACATTTAAAGTTATCAATGAACTTGTCGATCCAAACATCCCCTTAAAGTTGAGTCAAATTCACCTTTTCGATGCTCTTGACACATCATGCCATGTGAGTAGCATCTCTGAACAGGGTTAGTTCCATACCAAAAGGTTGGATGCCAATTCAAGGACTAAAAAAGCATGCCATTTGAATCCAGTCTGTAGGGAAAACAAGAGTGACTGAAGCTCTCAGAGCACTCTACAGTTTGATTGTAGATAGATAAAATGACTTCTTAAAAAGTAATATTAAGGAGGTGGTGGTGGAACTTTTATTTTTATCAAGAACAAGTACAAATATCCTTCTCCTAATAAAGTTAGAAATTTGTGAAAGTTACTGATAGTGATCAAATCCTATACATTAGTTCTTCAAAAATAGGAACATAAAGAATACCATGGCCGCCGTAAGCTAGCAGCTTAACTAAAAAACTGATTTTCATATCATTCAACATTAAATAATGTACACATCTATATGTATTTTGAAGAAAAACAGAAGAAGAAATGAGACATCTCATTCTGTTAAATGAGCGACAATTTCATAGTTGCTTAATATAACATGTCACTGATGAATCAAACTTGAAGACATTAAAATTGTTGTAAAGTGATCTAGCCTATTATTATTTATGAAAACAAAAATACTAAATTCAGTGTTGTGAATTTTAAGGAGAAATAAATTGGAGGCAATGGATAATTGGCCTGTCTTTGTTTAACTGTTGTCTTGCGTTTCAGTACACATTAGAATAGAGATCTATCTATAAAAGAAGTGGATTAGAGTCCATACTCCAGAGTCTAGACTTCATTCGACACCTCAGAATTTATTAACTAGCGAACATGTCTTGCAAAGAGGCATACATGACTCATAAATCAATTGTATAGATTACATCAAAATACAAACCACTGTGACGTATTTCCTACTACTTGGTTGCAGGTTGGTCACCAAACTTCCTCTCGGCTGGTTTGGTAAATGGGTCCTGGAAAGTACAATAAAAGACGTAAATTACAATCACATTATATTTAACTCTTTAGGGAAAAACACAACCAAAATATTGTGGATAGGAGAGACATAACAACTTCAAAACATTAGCATATAAACCATTCGAAGAACTGTTATTGTTCATCTAAGCAACCTCACCTAGCAGAATAACAGTTATTGTTCATCTAAGAAATGGATAGTCCTTGCATTGGACCTTACTAATAGTGTGTTTGGTTGGGCGTTACTATACAAAATCTCACGTCCCAATGCTCATAAAACGTGAAAATACAATTGAACAGCATAAAATAAAATCAAGAACTGAGTCTCTATTTGGATTGGCTTATTTGAACTTATTACCTGGCAAAGCACTTGTAAGGCTGTTGAGAAGAACTTATAAAAACAACTTATGACAAGTTCATAAACTGTCTTCAGCTGATTTCATCTAGCTATCCAGAATAACTTACAGCTTATACAAAAACAGTTTTTCTTTGTGGCTTTGCTGTAAATTTGGGTTGATGTTCTGTGATTAAAGCGGAGCTTTGGGCAGTTGTTTGGAGTCTACAACTTGCAAAGGAGAAAGGGACAGATCCTCTATTAGCAGTTAATGCCATCAACTCAGGTCGTGTGTTGACCCACGCTTGTCACGGTTTGGTCAGGATGGTTGAGGTTTTGAGGATTTGATGGTCAATTTTGATCATGTCAGAATTAACCATGTTTTAAGAGAAGGCTAACCAAGTGGCAGACAGTCTAGCTAAATTAGGTCCCTTTTTTTTTGAAACAGCTAATATTATTCTCGATGAGATGTGCAAGATGCACAAAAACTCGCGGAAGGAGCCAAAGATGGCTAAAACCAAGGCGCCGTATATAGGCGGAACACCTTCTAAAACACCTTAAACCCACAACCTTACAAACAAATAACCAAGAGGCCAGGCCAAAAATCAAAACAGCATCACGACAGTACAAATTGTGAGGCTGGAATATACTTACAGCAAGAAGGAAAGCATTACTTAATTCTATGCAATACTTAATTCTATGCCCAAGAAACTAGCTACTGCTCCCTAAAAGCCCAAGAAAGAAAACACATACCCCTGCCTCACTATCAGCACCAAATTGATGAAAATCTACCAACAAGGCTACCACACTTCCAGCAACTCCCCAGGATACCAACACAAAAACGCCCACAGCAGAAAACAGCAGCACAGACAAGCCAAAAAAGGCTCCTCCGCAACCGATCACTATGACAGCTTCCCCTCCAAATGAGTAGGAGTAGGGATTAGCCAAGGCACCTACATCAAAAAACCCCTACAGCAAACTATTTTCTCAACAGGCAATCATTTGGATTCCAACTCCATTCGTAGTACAGACAAGTTAGAATTTTTAGTCTATCCAAGCACCACCGCCACGAGAGCACTTTAATATCCTCCACAATAGACTCCACATCTTTCGACTCATTGTTGAAAATAATTTGACTCCTAGCTTGCCAAATACCCCAAATCATTGCGTGCCATATAAGCCTAAGACCTCTCCAAATCCTCTTACGCCATATAAATTAGGTCCCTTCTAGAATGTTTATGTCCATTGCTGCGTTTATTTCTAACTCTCTTTTGGGGGACGCTCACTTTGTAATCTTCCCAAGGGGATTTTAATTTAGTTTTTCTTCCGGTGGGCCTTATGCTATGTACTTACGCTATAAACTGCAAATTTAGGTACTTATATATCTAAACAGGGCCTAAATCAAAGACTAAATCAAACACGGTTCTCTTGTATAATCCTCCTATCTTAGTGACTAATCCTAATATGCAATACATTAAGGGATTAAATCACTCCTTCCATAACTAAATATTAAAACTATGCTTAGACTTCAGCTAGAAAATTAATCAGCAACGTGAAATAACTTAATTAATCAATAAAATACTTGTATGCAACAAGCTATTGCAATTGAAATAATACAAGTTTGCTTACCTCAAGGGAAAAAAATAACCAATAAAATACATGTTACTACACCCAAATCAAGCTCAGTAACGTGTTTTAAATTCCTTGGAGGAGAAAATCCTAGCGTTAGGGAGCAATCAAACAAATGAATTTTCCATAAATACATAACGAAGAAGCAAAACTAATCAACATGACCCGGAATTTCAGCTTCATTCAAACATAAAAAAGAATCAAATGATCATAATTAATGGCAGATAACATAACGAAACAACCCAAATTACACAATTTCAATGACAAATCTCAAAATCCAACCCTCACAACCCCAAATGAAATTGATTAAATTACTGGAAACCCAGATCATGAATCATCATTTACATCTATAAAAATCAATCTTTTTCAACAAATATAAGCACGGATGAATCAACCGCATAAGAGGGGTGAATGAGAGAGAGAGTTACATTCTTGACCAATATGAAGTTGGCGACGGCAACAGTGGCCACCACGCCAGCGACGAGAGCCGTCGGACCTGTAAGGAGACTCCACCTCCGATAGATCATCGTTTTATATTTTATTTGGAATGTTAATTTGCATGTAAATATATTCACAATTTCGTGTAATACCTACAGTTCTACATACAAAATAAGCACTTTTTATTACTAGTAAAATATTTTTACATTTTTCGGTCATAATTAAGCAATTGAATTCGATTGGTTAACGAGTAGAGCTCTTTTTCCTAAAAAATGAAGAAGTAACACAAAAAAAAAAATTCGTTATCATTATCATTTTCAACTCTTGCAAAATTCTTTATCAGCATTTTAAATCCTTATAAAAAAATTCATCAGCATTTTTGGTCTCTAATAATGCTAAAGAAAAATGTTACAAAGACTAAAATGTGTGTTTTTTTTATAGAGACTAAAAACATAATTCTGAATATTGATACGGAACATATACTTAATTAACCCTTATTTTTATAAGTTGTGTTTTAAAGCCTTTTATAACTAACTTAATGGCTATAAAGTCACGTGAATAAACAATGAATTTGGATTCCGAACTCTGGCTCCTACATATCGTAAAATTTGCCAACCGAGCATGCTCACAATAACTAAATTATTGTTTTTTTTTTTTAAGTAACTAAATTATCACTTTTAAGATGTTAAAGATTGAATAGATGATTTTCCATATATTTTAAATATTATATTGACGAATTTCATATACTTAAAAAAATGATAAAATAATTTATTTATTATATTTATATAGTTAAAGAAATATTTTAAAAACCATGGTCAAATTGACGAGACCTTTAGACCAAGGTTCAATAAATAAATATAAAAATATAGTCTTGTTCATAATTAATAGGACTTATTTTTCTTTTGATATTTTCTTTTTTTCCATCTTCCGAGCTTCTCGTTATATGAGATGCCGAAGAATCAGCTATTATTTTTTTAAAATTACGTTAACGGAGGAAAGAATTGAAAATCAAAGTCTAATTCCATTTATGTCGATTATAGACAAATACATTTTAATTTTAAGATAGTATTCTATATACTCTTTACTATTTTCTAGGAGTTAATAAAACCTTTCGCAAATGATCGAGAAAGATTACTTTTTTAGGTCAAGAGGTCAACGGTAAAGATGTTATTGATTGTGAACCAATATTGAGTTATAACCCTCCGCATTTTCATTTTTACCTCGTTTCGATTATATAATCTAAACTAAAAAATACATTATGGATTATATAATGCAAATCATGCTTCAAAAACCCTCTCTCATTTCAATGGTTACTGATTTTGTCCTAAATTTCTTCCAAACTAATGGGACTAACCCATTTGCAGTACCAACAACAAAATTCATCTAGCCAAACCATGTTTCTAACAACTACCCATACATAGTGAATTTCTTCCAGAACAACAACGATGTAAATTGTTTTGGACAGCATTTTAAAGAATAAGAAAAGAAGAACGAGATTGTGATTATGACATTTAAAAATGATGATCCAATATGGTTTGTTGATTTTTATTTTAAAAAATGTTTTTGTGGATTTTCTATTGGCGTTACTGTCTCGAGAATGTTGGTGAAAAATTGATGTTTTGTGTTCGGGTTGAAGGGGGAGAATGGAGTTGTGGTGATGGTGGTGGTGTTTTGATGGTGAGAGGAAGTTCAATGGTATAAAAGGTGAGTTTTCAAGGACAGAAGATGTTGAAGAATGTATGAACATTGAAGAGTTTATCGATTTGAAGAAATTTTTATTACAATAAATTTTTTTATACAATTCCAAAAAAAATAATATCAAAACAGTCCATATGAAAATTTTCAATCAAAACAATCCTCGTTAAAATTTCGATCAAACTCGTCCTCACATACGTGGAAACTTACTTAGCACTTCACGTCACAAACTAACGTTACATGCGTTAACAACAAGACTTGACACAGAGACTAAGTCGATTGAACATTATAAAATGCAGGGACCTTCTAGTTATTTCGGTTAATATGTGGATGAAATTGATTAATTGGATGAAATGATAATTTTTTTATCAGTAGATTATAGTATTATAGAATTCACTAGAGGAGGGTATTATAGTATTTACATTAGAGTTTTATACTCGAGGTTGGGGAATCTGCAAGGCGGGGTACTTCCCCGATCCTCATCCCCGAAATGCTAATGGCCTACATAATTCAACAAGCGGAAAGAAGAAAAAAAACTATTTTGAATCATTGTGTGTCAAATGAGATGTACAAGTGCAGTATTTATAAACAACTTCCCTAAAAAATTGTATTTATAGACAACTACTCCTACCGGCTAAATCAACATGGCCTATACAATTCAACCTCATTTGACTATTTTCGCAGATAATACGTGAATACTATTGTTGATAGGTGTACGTGACACCCCACATTCATCCCCATCTCGCAATGTTTTTTGTTTTCCCTATCCACATGTGCTACTTTGCTTCAAAATATTCCTCTATGAAGATATATGTTTCATTTGTTGGGTCAGTGAGGGGAGTCTAGACACCACATTTTTACCCAAAATCTTAAGGTAATGGGTTTATGAGTCCTCTTACTATAAGGTGTTTAACCTTTACTTTTCTATCCGATGTGGGACATATAACTCACACTTGCACACAACATCATTATGGTGCTAGAAACACGTAACAAGAGAAAAATGTTCTATTGTCAAGTTTTATGTACTTTTTACCGCGTCTGTCATTCTCTCGACATGTGTTAACCTTAATGAACTTGAGAAAGATTCGCCTATATCATATTTGGTTGTCTTGGATTCGACTATCCTCTGTTCAGATAAAGGGAATTCGATTGACCGTAAATTTGACTATTTTCGTACACAGTCAACACTTAACTATTTTTAAATGTAAGCAACACATAAAGAAAATAAATAGTAATTCCTAAATCAAAATATTAAAGTAAAATAAAAAATCACATCGTCTCATAACGCTTTAAGGAATTTCATCAACCCCAAGCGATCTGAGGTTTGGTACTTTACTCTCTTATGACTTCTTCTTCATGTTGGAGTAGCAAGTGACAATATATGTTTTTTTTCCTATTGCAACCTCGATTTTTTTAACAAACTTGTAGCAAAACCTCATTAAAAGGGTAACAATGTTAACATTTAAAAATGTAAAAGACAGAAATTAAAACGAAAATCAACTAAATTAATACATGAAATTAAGTTACGAAACGTGGGAGTAATTTTGTCAAATAACAATCACAAAAATGGATTGAAACACATTCTAACTACATAATTGGAGCATACTTTAAAAACATATATATATATATATATATATATATATATATATATATATTTTTTACGGAACACATATCAAAATAAATTGCGGAGCAAATTCTAATACCGCATACAAATTACACAAAATTGTATTGGGCTCTCATATGTTTGGAAGTTATACTTGAGCCGAGTCTTTCTCTCTTCCTCTCCTTTGATCTTTAGTTTTATAAATTATACTCGAGTCTCTCTGACCCGAACTGATATTTAATCAACGATCACAATAATATGTGGATGGATCATCATAATCATCTCTGAACTATTTCTGAATTTCATAGATTTTGCATGATGGATCTCACGTCATTTGCTATATTTTTTGCATCCGCGGCAGATCCATAAAAACCTCTCCTTGATAGTCCAACACAATACAGACCATTCTTTCCCTTCCAATGAATAGGGTAATTTGGCTTGGGAATACCATCATCATTCAAAAGGTAATCATCCCCCTACCAAAATATGATTAATTAGTTTATATATAAAATCTAACATATATCAATGTATATATGATCACATTTCTTTTGGTTTATACATTTCCCATTTTCATGTAACATATATTAAAATAAATAGTCTTACTAACTTGTGCCTAAAAAAACTATCTTTTTTGTCAAAAACAAAAAAACTTGATAAGGAATCGACAAATATGCAACATGTCTTGTAAAAAACTATTTTTTTTAACTTTACAAGAAATAGAAACTTTCGATCTAACTTTCATTTTACCGTTGTTGCTCTTGCTGTTGTTGATGTTGACAATTCATCATCAAAAGAAAATCTAATATTTTACTAAAAATAATATTTAATACAATTAAAAATTTGATTAAAATGATCTAATAAGAAAATTTCCAAACCTTGAGCCACTTGTGGGTTGATCTCTTGAAGCCGGTGCAGAAAATAATAGAGTCAAAAGAGTGTAATTGGCCATTTTGGAAGAGGACATTCTTGCCACTTACGCAGTCTATTTCCGCTGGCAAAACCTAACGTAACACACAACACAATGTCCATTCATCACGTCACAACAACAACCGCAATTATATTTCTGCACTTTTCAAATATAAACTTATTCATGTACTAACTCAATACTATATGTGAATTTATATCGTTATTCATTATCTGAATCAAAATTATTCTTGGAACGAGCTACTTTACGGGAGCGAATTGACATTTGAAGTCAGTTTTCATCTTTTTAGTAAAATGACATTGAACCTTGTTTACAGTTAGATAACCTCTCACTTAAATAATTTTGTTTATGCAAATAAATACCCCATCTAAATGTTATTTTAGGTACCGTTCATAAATTCAAAAATATTGCAAATTTCATATCTAATATAGAAATTACGACTATTTTTTATAAAATTACCTATGATAAATATAAATTGGGTAATGCTAACCAGTGCCCCAAGACACTAGTTAAGAAAGTCAAAAGAGGAAGCATTTAATGCATTGATTACACAACTTTGAGTGCAAATATTACCCATTTTTGAGTCACTAATTAAGCATTTAATACAAATATAACTATATTTGAATTTTTAACCGGTGCCTTAGGATACCGGTTAGCATGACACATATAAATAAAGAGAATTAAAAATAGAGAGTGTAATAAATAATAAATAGTAAAATAAAAAAAGAAGCATCAATGTTGAATAGATTGATATTGTAAAATGAAGTATAAAAAGTAAGACTTTTTCTTCTTAGAATGACATATATTTCGAGTGTAGTAATAATATTTTATTCATAACATTTAAGAGAAGAATTTTGTTAACATACTCTAATTTTTCATAAGATGTATAGTGTTAATTTGTAATTTAAAACAAATCAATTTAGTAGAAACAACCAATTTAGACCTTAAACTAACACCCTTTCACCCTTAAACTGTTAAAATCAAAGGTTAAATATATTTTTAGTCCTTACAAAATCACAAATTGTCAAGTCTAGTCTCAATATAATTTTAATGGTAATTTTAGTCCTCCATAATATCGTAGTTTGTAATAATTGTCTCTATTTTAACAACACTTTAAAAAAACATGAATATTTTTAGTCCTTCAAAATAGTCTATGTAAAATGGAAATAGGGATTAAAAGTGAATAAAGTTTTTTTAAATACTAAACTTGAAAGCTTATAATTTTGTAGAGACTAAAAACATATTTAACTCTAAAATTAAATATCAACTAAAAGTCTAGTTTCATCCATCAATGTACTGCTTCATTTAACTTGTTTAAGGACCAAATTGATGTATAAAAGTATTACTCATGAATTTTTTTAAGGGTTAAATATGTTTTTGGTCTCTATAAATACACCAACTTTTTGTTTTAGTCCCTCTAAAATTTTCCTTCAACTTTTAGTCCTTCAAAAAAATTTCATCTTTACTTTTGGTCCCTCTTTTAAAGTAAACTCATATGTAGAATTCATATTTTTGAATAAAATTTTGCAGAAAAATTCATAACATTATATGAATCTCTCCCAAAAAAATTAGAATTTTTTTAACAAAACATGAATTTAATATGAATTGTTATATTTTTTATGGTTAAAAATTCATATTAAATTTATGTTTTGTTAAAAAATTCTAATTTTTATTGGGAAATATTTTTACAATATTCTACACATTTCATTAAAAATACTAAAATTAACTTAAAAATAGGGACCAAAAGTAGTAATTGAAAATTTTATAAAGACTAAAAGTTGAAGGAAAATTTTAGAGGGACTAAAACAAAAAATTAATATATTTATAGAGACCAAAAACATATTTAACCCTTTCTTTAATTCATCGTTGTTGCCTGTTTGGTTGCACGGTGGGTGCTTCCAAACTCACGTCTACAACAATGAAACACAATTTGATCATAAAATTTATGTTTGACATTAAAAAAGGTAAATTGCTTCTGGATGCCAACCGCACGTTTACTTGACCCTAGTATTTGAAGCTTTTGCGGTGAACCTAATCAATTCTACACTTTATTTTTGGGACAATTCTACCCTTTTGTTGAACAATTATATTAGTCCCAATAAATATGTTAACTTTTTGTTTTAATCCCTTTAAAATTTTCCTTTAACTTTTAGTTCCTATAAAATTTTCAATCACTATTTTTGGTCCTTATTTTTAATTTAATTTTTGTATTTTTTTAATAAAATTGTCTAGAAATTTGTAAAATATTCTAAAAAAAATTCCTTAAAAAAGTTAGAATTTTTTAACAAAACACAAATTAAATATTAATTTTTAAAAGTAAAAAACATAAAAATTCATATTAAATTCATGTTTTGTTAAAAAATTCTAAAATTTTTTTGAGTGATTCTTATAGTATTTTGAATTTTTTTGGAAAAATTTATTAAAAAATATGAATTCTACATATGAGTTTACTTTAAAAGAGGGACAAAAAAATGAACATTGAAAATTTTATAGGGACTAAAAGTTGAAGGAAAATTTTAGAGGGATTAAAACGAAAAGTTGACATATTTATAGGGACCAAATACATATTTAACCCATTATATTATATAATATTTTAGTTTGTCTATTATGCCCTTGTTTTTTCCTTAGGCAACCATGCTTATTTTGTTTCCGTTATCATGGCTAACTATTTCTTGTATACAACCATGCTTCTGGTCATTTTTGTTTTACTCGCAAAATCGTGCTTATAATATGGATTTTATTTGGTAGAAAAATATGTATTTTATTTTGAAAGTTCGTATGATCTATACAAAATTGAAATTAATAACAGAAAATAAATTACAGAAAATAAATTTCATTAATTATCTAATTTAAATATTATTTTTTTTAACATTCCGATTATCATGGGAAAGAGGCCCTGATATATTCCGGAGTTCAGCATCCGGAAGATGAGTTCAAATAATTATCTAAAATGAGAATGAGATATTTAGTTTTTAGTACAATTTAAAGGATAGTTTGTTCATTGCACATTTAAAATCAATTTTGATTCAAACTATCCAAACAACTTAAACTCATAGAATCAATTTTAAGTGAATGTATTCAAACATAAATCAATTCATACTAAACTCACTTTTTTACCAAAATCAATTCTCTCAAACTTAATTCTATCAAAATCAATTCTCACCGCCCGCAAACCAAACACATACATAACTTAGAGATCAAATTGATGATTGAAAGGTTGAACTTTCGAGTTACACCAAAGCAACCAATGCAATGCCAATTGTCTAACGTACCTTTAACTCTCCAGACTTAATTTTGTGAAAGGTTCCAACGTCAACAATAGGATACTTGCCGTACTTGACCTTCATATAAAAGGGACCCTCACTAGGCCTACCAACCCCATAATTCGTGACATTCCCGTAAACCATTTTACTAAGCATCACCATCACTGAATCCACCATCTCCATTGACAAATACTTCATCAGAAACAACCCCAAATTCAGCATGCCCCTTGACAAAATGTGAACCTACACATTGCATTGCATTCATTGTATGCACTTTATTTTAATTTATTTTTTACTATAAGTATATTTTAGCGTGACAGGCAAACTAACTAATAGTACTCTTTTATGCAATAGTTTAACCAAAGTTACATAATCAATCACAATCATATAATTTTCTTTACATCTATGTCTATGTATAATTAACAGCTAACAAAGAACAAAAAAAGCGCCAAATCAAATCCCTCAAACATGACATGATCGATCATCATAAATCATATCATATCATCATCATAATTATAAAAAGATCAAAGACTACACATTCATTCGGTCATTATATATCTATTCTATAAATAATTTTGGGCTAGCTATACGTGTTAAAATATTGAATATATAATTTCTTCTGTTTTTATACCAAATATCCGTGCAATTCTAAACAAAAATCTTTACTACCTTCCGTGGAGGGAATATGTAGGGAAACAAATAAAATGTCTCCAAAAATATTTGAGTATAATCAAATACAATTGAATCACCACCAAAAAAAAATCAAAAATCAAAAACAATTGAATTAGTAATGTTTAAAAAGTTTTTACTCGTTTCATCAACAACAAAAAGGTTTTTACCAAAAAAATCATTTGATTATGTTTCATCACAAATAGAGGTTTTTTTTTTTTTGTTATGATAGATTACAAATACAGAGTAGGTAGGTATAAATTTGATGAGATAACTAAATTAAAATATAGAATTTGATGAAATAGATGTTGAAAAAAACAATTACCTTGCTTCGAACAACGATTGAAGTTTTAGCACCATGGTTGATAAGATCCAATGCAATTTCCATGCCAGAATTCCCAGACCCAACAACAAGAACATGCTGATCATCTTTAAACTCTTTCCCGCTCTTAAACCCAGTTGAATGAATCACTTTCCCAGTAAAACTCTTCAACCCTTCAATTTCAGGTATAAAAGGGTCACTAGTTTCACCACTAGCCACAACCAAAAACCTTCCTTCATATTCCTCAACCTCACCAGAATCCTTATTCTTAGCCTTCACCTTCCATTTCTCAGAACCTTCATCATACTCTGCATTCACCACTGTTCTGTGATACAGAGGATTGATTTTGAAGTGAGTAACGTAGTCTTCTAAGTATTGTAAAAACTTTTGTTTAGGAATGTACGATGGAAAAGAAGGTGGGAATGGTTTGTGAGGAAGCTCGCAAAATTGCTTTTTGAGGTGAAGATGAAGACGATCATATGAATATTTTTTCCATAGTGAAGCAAAACAATTTTCTCTTTCGAGGATTATGTAAGGAATAGATTGGTTTGCTAAACATGCTGCAACAGAGAGACCAGAAGGACCTGCTCCAACAATTATCACTCTTTGATTCTCTTTCTCCATTCTTTCTTCTCTCTTTGTTTTCTTGATCCGTCTAATATTGTGTATATATATGGCTATTATGCCCCCACTCTCCTTGACTGCCACAGCCCACATTATGGGGTAATTCATGTCTAGAAAATGTTTTTTCTAACTAAATGACATCACCTAACTCAAATGATGTCATGCAACTCAAAAAATTGGTTTCTTTGCTTTATTTGCACGTGTATCTAACTTATCTATGTCATATTAGTTATAAAAAATGGTCTCTTTGCCTTATTTGCACATGTATCTAACTTATCTATGTCATGTCAATTAAACTATGCTGAGGTCTTTTGGGTGGGAAACGTAGAAGTACAACTATAGTTCCAATATCAATTTGTCATCTAGCAATCAATCACCTTACACTATTATCCATTTTTCTAATACAACCTTACTGCTGACGAGTGCTCCCGAAACACTCTTTGTAATCTTTAAATTGTAACTTTTTATAAAAATATATGTAATCAATATATTGAAAATCGAAATATTTAACTTTTTAATAAAATAATTTTTTTTCTTTCAAAAAAATAAAAAAAAATAATTTTTTCTTTTAAAATTCTTAAAAAGTGCACCAAAGATGCCCTTAACAAAGACCCTACTTTTTATTACTACCAAACACTTTCATCTCTTCAAACTTTTCCCTAACAACCGATCCTCTCTCATCTTTTTTATGGTAAATAACTCTTCTCTTTTCATAACTTTACTATTCACTTCACGGCTCTGTCTACGGTAGGAGACTTTGATAGGTCTCCTACCGTGCATCACCTTCTTTTTTTTTTGGAAAATCGTTAGATTGATAATAATATTGGATTATACTGTAGACCATATGCACTTGATAATTTTTCATCTGCTTCCACTCAGTTGATTACATGAGACAACCACAGTATTGGACCTTCCACTACCTCCCATATCCCTGTTCACTCACCCTCTTGAATCTCATGCTCTATTAACAACAGAATTCAGGATAGATCTATCACTCATGTAAAAAACTTTTTTTTTTCCTTCATCATATACTATTAATATCTATCCATTCTCCCTTTCCATATTCCCTCTCCTCTCAACCCAGATTTAAAGCTACCATGAGCACCACCACTATCACTATCAGATCTAAAACCATTTCCATAGCCACCACCATGAGCACCGCCACTACCATATCCATAACCAGACTCGGATCCTGACCCAGACCCGGTTCCAAAACCAAAGCCATAACATCTATCAAAACCTGAAGGAGGATGCCCTGAACCGTAACCACACCCGCTTCAAGTTTACCGGTTTTTCCTCCTTAAACATTCAAGTTTGTTCTATGATCTTTGATATAAATGAAATTTTAATCTTTCTTTAAAATCTTTTCACAAGGTAGATTTACAAATTTAAGCACCATTCTTTCTAAGTTTATGCTAAATTTGAGAATTAAATTTTTAAGAAACACGTGAACAATTGGTTCAGTAAGAATGAAGTAAATTTTATTTTTTATAGTTATACTGAATGAAGAAAACAACATTTAAATTGTTGTTCTGCATAAAAAAAAAGTGTTGATTTTACAAGAAATAAGCAAATGGAGAGTGAAATAACAAGAAGAAGAATGAATATGGGGTCTGGGTGTTTGTTGATGGAAGTTAATGAGAGGGAGACAAAACAAAAATAATCAAGTGTATTTAATTTATGGTGGGGCTTATCAATCTAACGGTTTTGAAAGTTAATACACTATTCCAAAAAAAAAGAAGAAGGTGATGCATGGTAGGAGACCTATCAAAGTCTCCCACCGTAGACAGAGCCTTCACTTTACATAGGTTTTGAAATTTCTTTTCTAGATTCATGAAGCATATTACATTCAAATGTTATCATTTCTTTTGACTTTTGTTTTCATATTTCAGTTTTGTTCTTGATTTTCACAAACCCTTCTTTTTCACCACAAACCTATACTCACACATATGGTTTTTATTGTTGTTTTCAGCTTGGTTTTTAGATCTGTTTTTTAGTTTGATGATCCTAATGAGTAATGTTTATCCTATTTTAATGAGTTTCTGGACATTTGATTTAGCTATATTAACATTTGGTTTCTAATGTTGTTTTCCCTATTTAATCTCATAATAAACTAGTATTTGGACTCGTGCGATGCACGAGAAGTTGATTATCTCATTGACTAATAAATGTGATAGTTTATCATGAAATGAAATAATAGTTATTGTTAAGCATGAATTAATACTTCCAAAAGACGACAACAACAACAACCGAACATTATCCCACTATGTGGGGTTGACTACATGGATTGAAATATGTCATATTGTTCTATCACAAACCATATTTAGATCCAACTTATTAATCTATAAATCTTTTCTGATAGTTTCTCTTATAGTTCTTCCAGGTCTTTGTATACCTCTTATAATATGACGATTCTCTATTTGATTTACTCTTCTTACTACAAAATCTACAGGTTTTCACTCTACATGTCCAAACCACTTAAACCTATTTTCCACAATATTTATACTATAGGTTCTACCCCAATTATCCTATAATGTTGTAATTTCTAATCTTATCCCATCTAGTCTTTCCACACATCTAACACAACGTTCTCATCTGCGCACACTTACTTTATTCTCGTGTTGGTTCTTAACCGCCAATACTATGTTTCGTAAAACATTGTTGTTATGACAACTGTCAGGTATTTTTTCACTTCAGCTTAAACGACACGTTTGTATCACAAAAAACACATGAGGCTCTTCTGCATTTCTATCATCCAACTTGAATACAATGATTTACATCTGCTTTTATTTCTCCGTCATTTGGTCCTATGAACCCAAGTTTTTTTGTTGAAAGAATGAATCCAGGATATTTAAACTGTGTAACTTGTATGATAAGATCTCAAACTTTCATCTCTAAGGTCGAACTACTTCGTCTTTTGTTGAAATTACATTACGTATACAATGTCTTACTTCTACTCAAACGAAAGTCTTACGCTTCTAAGATTTGTCTTCAAGTCTTCAACGTCCCATTCAATGCATACCTCGACTCTCCAATTAAGACTACATCACCTACAAAAGTCATACATCTTAGTGCTAGCTATTGGATGTGTTTTGTAAATACATCCAAAACTAATGTAAATAGATAAAGGATTGGGGTTGACTCTTGGTCCAATTCTTATTATGAAAAATCATTGATAGGGATTAGGGTTAACCCTTGGTCTAATCCTTGTTATGAAAAAATCATTGATAATGCTTCCAAAAGACAAATAATAAAACCCCTGAAGTACATTAGACTTCAACAACATTTTCGGTTCCAAAAAGTTGTCTAAGAGACTTAAGACCTTTTATAAATAAGATACATGGTCATTTTCTAAAAATATAAATAAACAGCAAAAAATTAGGAAGGAAAAGTGCAACAACATTTTTGGCTCCTAAAAGTTGTCTAAGAGGACTTAAGACCTTTTATAAATAAGATAAGATACACGATCATTTTCTAAAAATATAAATAAACAGCAAAAAATTAGGCAGGAAAAGTGCAACAACATTTTTGGCTCCTAAAAGTTGTCGAAGAGACTTAAGACCTTTTATAAATAAGATAGACGATCATTTTCTTAAAATATAAATAAACAGCAAAAAATTAGGAAGGAAAAGTGCAACAACATTTTTGGCTCCTAAAAGTTGTCTAAGAGACTTAAGACCTTTTATAAATAAGACTAATATTTAGACCCGTGCGATGCACGGGAAGTTGATTATCTCATTGACTAATAAATGTTGTAAGTGATCATGAAATGAAATAATAGTTGTTGTTGAGCATTATCTAATGCTTCCAAAAGACGACGACAACAACAAAAATAAAACATTATCCCACTAAGTGGGGTTGACTACATGGATCGAAATAAGTCATATTGTTCTATCATAAACCATATTTAGGTCCAACTCATTAATCTATAAATCTTTCCTAATAGTTTCTCTTATAGTTCTTCTAGGTCTTCATATACCTCTTGTAATATGACTCTTCTATTTGATCTACTATTCTTACTATAGATTCTACGGGGCTTCTCTCTAAATGTCCAAACCAACTAAACATATTTTCCACAATATTTATACTATAGGTGCTATCCCAACTATCTCTAAAATGTTGCAATTTCTAATCTTATCCCATCTTGTTTTACCACACATCCAATGCAACATTCTCATCTCCGCACACTTACTTTATTCTCGTGTTGGTTCTTAACTGCCAATACTTTGTTCCATAAAACATCGTTGTTCTGACAACTGTCTGGTATTTTTTCATTTCAACTTAAACGGAACGTTTGTATCACAAAAAACACATGAGGCTCTTCTACATTTCAACCATCCAACTTGAATACAAAGAATTACATCTGATTTTATTTCTCCATCATTTTGTACTATGAACCCAAGATTTTTTCTGTTGAAAGAATGAACCCAAGATATCTAAATTGTGTAACTTCTATGATATGATCTCCAACTTTCACCTCTAAGGTTGAAAAACTTCGTCTTTTGTTGAAGTTACATTACATATACCATGTCTTGCTTCTACTCAAACAAAAGTCTTACGCTTCTAAGACTTGACTCCAAGTCTCCAACATCCCATTCAATTCCTGCCTCGACTCTCCAATTAAAACCACATCATCTACAAAACCCATACATCTTAGTCCTAGATATTGGATGTGTTTTGTAAGTAAATCCAAAAATACTGTATAAAGATAAGGGATTAATGTTGACCCTTGGTCCAATCCTTGTAATGAAAAATACATTGATAAGGATTGGGGTCGACCCTTGGTCCAACCCTTGTTATGAAAAAAAATCATTGATAATGGTTCCGAAAGACAAATCATAAAACCCCCAAACTGATTTAGACTTCGAGAACATTTTTAGCTCCAAAAAGTAGTCTAACAGACTTAAGAACTTTTATAAATAAGATAAGATATGCAAAGTATAAAGAAACAGCAAAAAAATTAGAAAGGAAATGTGGATCAACTTTGTGGCTCCAAAAAGTTGTCTAAGAGACTTAAGACCTTTTATAAATAAGATACACGATCATTTTCTAAAAATATAAATAAACAACAAAAAATTAGGAAGGAAAAATGCAACAACATTTTCGGCTCCAAAAAGTTGTCCAAAAGACTTAAGACTTTTTTATAAATAAGATACACGATCATTTTCAAAAAATAAAAAAAAACAACAAAAAATTAGGAAGGAAAAGTGCAAAAAAAAAAATTTGGCTCCAAAAAGTCGTCCAAAAGACATAAGACCTTTTATAAATAAGATAAGATAAGATATGCGATCATTTTCTAAAAATATAAAGAAACACCAAAAAATTAGGAAGGAAAGGTGCAACAATTTTTTTGACTCCAAAAAGTTGTCCAAAAGACTTAAGACCTTTTATAAGTAAGATAACAGGCTAAAGTGCCCTTTTCCACTCCTAACTTTCAAAAACTTGCAATTTTGGCCCCCTAAATACAAAAACTACAATTTTGCCCCCTTAAGATTTAGCCCCATTGCAAATTTGATCCTTTTTACCAATTTTGACCAGTCAAAGCCTATATGATACGCCACGCGTGTAATTATTGAATTAAAAAGCATATAATCATTTTTTAAATTAAATAAATTAAAAATGAAATTAAAAAATAAAATAAAAATCAGAAATAAATTTAAAATAAAACCTAAATCTTAATCTTCATATTCATTTCATCTTATCATTCCAAATCCAATCCAGAAAAAAAAATTAACAACAAAAGTTAGATATCCTCCTAATCTTTCACTCTAATCCTCCACTCTCAATTTCATCATCATCACCACCAACAACATCATCAATATCATCACTCTAAATCTGAACCTAAACAAAGATACTCCACAAGGATCCAAGGAACAGACAAGAAAACCAAACAACAAGGTGCAACATAATACAACGACATAATCAGATTCAATGAAATCCTTTGGATGTAAGCAAGATTTGAATCATAACCAATCTCGTCGCTTCGAAAGCAACAACACCAAGCTGTAAAATAATGCCCATATATCAAATCTAGCTTCACTGCACGTAGCAACAACAACGCCCATTGAAATGGAAAACATTTTAAACATGGTATCATCTTTATAAGCTTCTTTTCTCAGACCAACGCCAATTGGAACAACGGAAGAGAGATAAACTTCACGAGACATTGAAACGGGTTCAACGAATATGACAACACGAATGAATCTGAAAGGGTTTGTGAGATACATCTAACATGGAATTGAAGGAAAGGGTTGAATCTTAAAGGGTTTTGTGCTCATAAGACTGAATTTAGTAATAACAGCAGGATCTCTATTGTTAATTTTTTTTTGTTGGTTGGATTGGGATTGAGATTGAGAGGAAGAAATGAAGAAGAAGAAGAAGAAGAAATAAAAGATTGAGATTTAAATTTTTTTTTTGATTTTTTTTTCCTGATTTTTTTATTTTTTAATTTAATTTTTCATTTATTTAATTTTAAAATGATTATATGGTTTTTTTATTTTTTTAATTCAATAATTACACATGTGGTGTGCCACGTAGGCAATGACCGGTCAAAATTGACAAATAGGATCAAAGTTGTAAATTGGCTAAATCTTAGGGGGTCAAAATTGTAGTTTTTGTACTTAGGGGCCAAAATTGCAACTTTTGAAAGTTAGGGGGGAAAAGTGTACTTTATCCTTTTTTTTTTTTGAAGGAAGTGTACTTTATCCTAAATAGTAAACATTTAATTAACCTATAAATTTGAATGTCTTCATCATCTTCATTGTCGTTCATCATGTTCATCATCATTTTCATAAATCAACACAAATTTTTCAAAATCACCATCAGTAGAATGAATAAACTCAAGGCAATCATAATCATTTCAATAATCTAAAACATCTTTAAAAATTAAAATCTCTAAATTCTCAATATACCCTAAATTTTTCTTAAATAAACCTGAAACAAATTTACACAAATTCTCCAAATCACTAAGGGTCCGTTTGATGGTCATGATAAGGAGACATGATATGATACATTAATCATATCCTGCTAAAATCTCATGCTTGATGCACCAAAGAGATATGATAAAATAAACCATTTTTCTATCATATTCTGACTTTCCTTTGTAATTTCTATCCTAAGTATAGACTGGGTTAGAAATTATCCTGATAGGATTAGAAATCATTCTTTAATTATTATCTTGATATTCTGTCATTTTTAAAATATTGTCATTTTTAAAATAATGATAGCATGTATTTTCTATGTGAAATGCTGAAGTCGTCACATCCTCTAACACTCTCTTTTAACACACCAAATAAGAATTGGACATGTGTCAAGCTTTTTTATTTCAATTAACCTGTAACATGTTCAACTTGTTTCTAAACATTTTGATTTTTTTTAATAATTTAATTTAAAAGAAGAAAAAGAAGAGAGAGGAAAGGTAGAGATACATGGAGTAAATATGCAATTATCCATTCGAAATTGTAAGTTTCGTCAATTACCCCCTAATATTAACAAAATTTCAATTACCTCCTTGAAATTGCACAACGTTAATCAATTTATCCCTCCGTCAAATTCTTCTGTTAGTCAACATGACGTTTTGCAAATATCCCTGAAGTTTTACACTTATGTGCAAAATACCCCCAAACTTAAAAATTTATATATATTTTTTCTCCTTCTTAAAAATTTATATATATCTTTCCAAGGGGTAATTGAAGTTTCGTTAAATATCAGGGGATAATTGATGAAACTTACAATTTCATGGGGTAATTGCCTATTTACCGAGATACATGTCTTCTTCAATTTCCACGACGGTGTTCTTTCTCTCCACGACGGTGTTCGCCGCTCTCTTCACGACGACGTTCTTTCTCTCCACGACGGTGTTCGCCGCTCTCTTCGCCATCAGCTTCAATCACGACGACGTTCTTTTTGGCGTTTGTGTTGTGGTTGTCCTGACGTTCTGCTTTCTGTTCTTTTGTTGTGCTGGTGCTGATGTTTTTGGCTGTTCCAAAAAATAATTTTTAATCTGTTAAAATGAAAAAGAAAGTTTAAAGTTTAAATTCTCCTGCACGTACTCAGCTCTGGTTGAACCGAAATGAAGAAGAAATGGCATTAGGAATTGTTGTTGTGTTTAAGGGTCTTTCTTTTTCCTGTTTAAATGGCATCATGTATTGCCTTAGTGCTGGTGTCTGTGATTGTGGTGTTTTTGCAGCACCAATGATTTAATTGATGCTGAAATAATTGATGTTGAGTTAAATAATAAAAAAACGATTTTTTTTGTTGATGGTTTGGTTGTCCAGTTAAAGAGATGCATACCACCATACATTATACTCACTATCATATATAATACTGAGTTTTTGCTTCAACTGTAAAGGCATAGTGAAAATTTGCCATTCAATTTTATGAGTTAGCTTATGGCTTGTGTTAGGGTATCAAATGTGGCAACAGTTAGCTTATATATGGGAATAAGAACTTGATGGCTGGGTTAAGATGCTTGTATTCATATTCTTGCATCAAGTTATGTAATTAAAAGATCAATATAGCAATATATTAAGGAGCTTGCTAGTTAGAGTAGTTTCATCTATTATTAGTTAGTGTTTGTTACTCTCTGTTACTCTTGCAGTAGCTGATATAGCTTGTACTTTTGATTAACTTGAAAATAAATTATTCACAAACAAAATTTTGGTTGAAATAGATTCTCATAAAACCTGTGATGGAGTTTAAGACTATACCAATGCTACATGAGTTGTATCTTTTTAATACAAATTAAAAAAGAGAGAGTACTTTGCCAATTCACTAACAGTACATACAGATATAAACCATGCAACTTGCACTTAATTTTTAACATAGACCAGTGCAAACCTCTGATACAAAATGATAGAGTAATCCTCTAATACAAAATGATTGAGTAATCTTAAAAGGAAAAAAACGGTCCCATTGAATATAATTGCTAGATATGTTTACATCCCAACATATAACATAAAAAATTCAATTAGGTTCATCTCCTTTTAGAACTTCAATTAACTTCATATTTCAGTTGGAGGTTTCCCGCCCATTGCTTTGAGCCATGTTTTCATCAACCAAGTAAAGCGCAACCAAGTAATCTTGATTGAAAGTGATTATTCACACCAATAAAAGGAGCAAATGACATTTTGTACTTATTTGTGATATATGCTGTATCGAATGAAATCACATCTCCAAATTCTTGATAATCATCTCTACCTTTTGCATCCACCCAAAATACGTTTCTTACACGATCTTCATCATCCAAATCAATTGCATAAAAAAATCTAGGATTTTCTTCTTGCATAAGTATAAAACACTCCAACATTGTTGTTGCATCTCCCGACTCTAATGCCAAACGACGACTTTTATCTGAATGATTTCTAATGTCTTTCTCCAAGCAGCCAATGTTTTCATACCCTCCATGTTGTTTGGCCATTGTGGCGAAAATTTTGGTTGTTTTCACCCCAACATGTCGTAAAGTTTCAATACAGTTCTTTTGAGACTTATTGATTCTTCTATGGCAAGGAAAATAATGTGCATATGTTGGAAAAACCTCATGATTGTGATCTTTAATGAAGCTATGAACAATCCATTTTCCATCGCAATTTATTTTGATGCGTAAGCTGGCCTCACAATCCACCTTCAAACAAGGATGTGGGTTATGTGCGGTGGATGCTCTCTTTTTTCCATATCTTGTGCAAGCATAAGTCACATCAATAAATTCCGTAGAAACCTTTGAACGCTTACTAGTTTTGATGGAAATTCCAAACCCAACAGATTTAGCATAAAGAGAGTAGAATGAGTATGCCTTTTCTTGTGACTCAAATTCCATTCCGATATAAGGTTCTTGACTATCATTAGCTCCTGAATCACCAACACATGAATAATTATTGGTAGTCTCGTTAACAACTTGCTCTCCATTCCCATCAACAACTTGATCTCCATTACCATTGACTGCTTCCATTAATGTCTAATATATGGTGACAGAGATAACTGCAAGAATAAACAGAGACAAACCATCGTACAAAAATGAAAACCATTATAGTAATCAATATGAAAACCATTATAGTAATCAATCAGAATCCATAATCTCGTTAACTACACTTAAAATACCATTTCAGAATCCTTTCAAATATGCATCTATCAACAAGAATCCAAAAATAAAGGTTCCTGAGATTAAATGAATGATTTTAATCACATAGATTAAATCAAAACATAAGAATGGATAATCACGTATATGGTACCAAAGACAAAAAAACCAAAAAATAAACCATCTCCAACAACACTATCTTTCAAAACAGAAATTAAATGAATGATTTAATCACATAGATTAAAGTGTGAAAATATAAGAAAGGATAATCACGTACATTGCTATCGAAGATTTGCATGGCAATAGAGAAATAAACTAACAAGTAAAGAGTGAAAATAAGTGAGAACAGGAACCGTACATGCCTTCAGAGAAAGTAGGTTTAGTCAATTATGTGAAAGCAACCAGTTTTTTTTTGACAGAGGAGAACATGAAAGGAACGTGTTTTGGGGGAGATTGAGCAAAAGAGATGAAAAGTTAAAACCTAATTTAATAATAAAAATAAAATAAATGATTTTCAACACTAAATGGTTCAACTGGTTACAAGTTAATTGAAATAAAAAAGTGTGAGAGTGTTAGTTGGTGTGACCCTAACATTTTTTTTTTTAAGAAGCATTTCTCATTTTCTATTATAATTAATAACATGCCATTTTTACAATATTTAATTAATTATGAGAGCAATTTTTTCATTTAATTATAATGATATCATGTTAATTATCATGTGCATATCAAACATATGATATGATTAATTTTACCATGTCCTTACCATATCCTAAGAGGACAAGAGAGTCTGCGTAAAAAGAACCAAATCTTCACTTGCTGCGACAATTGTTCATTCATTCATACATCCCCGTAGTCATCCGATGATTTGGGAACAAAACAATAGATTAGTGAATCCATCCTTTCCTTCCATAAGTCACCTCCTTCCAATTCCACATTCACCACTCTCTTTCCTCTCGTTTTTTTTCTTTTCTTCCCAATTTCTCTTTTCCTAAAATATTTTATAATTGCCGACAAAAATTAAGAAAAAAGAATTAGAGGAAATGGAATTGCCAATGAAGGTAGGTGAAGATTACATGTGCTGAACCATAATACAGTATCCTCCAATCGTGTTGCAGCCAATCAATTGCTCATTCAGTTTCAAAAAAAATTGTGTTGATTTATGAAGAGGATGAGGAACATGATGAACAATAAAGAAGATGACGAAGGCAATCAAATTTCTAGATTAATTAAATGTTTATTATTTTTTATAAGATTAAATGATTTTTTTTTATAGCTTTAAGATGTTTATCATAAAATTAAAAAAAATTGGTAATCACATGTATAATAAAATTGTCCAACTAGACGCCACATAAGCAAAATCGACTTTAAAATGGGACGGGGACCAAAAATGAAGAAAACTGGAAATGGGGACCAAAAAGTTGGGTTTTAAAATAGGCGAATCAAAACTTCATTTTTTTTAAAATAGGAGGGCCAAAAATGCATTTAAACATTTTTTATTGCTACGTCATTTTTTTAACGAATTTCTAACAAAACCTCGTTAAAAGGGTAACAATGTAACATTTAAAAACGTAAAAGACCGAAGTTGAAAGGAAAATTAGCTAAATTGTTACATGAAATTAAGTTACGCAGGAGTAATTTTTTCAAATAAAAATCAGACAAAAATGGATTTAAACACATTTTAACTACATAACTGGAGCATACTTTAAAAAAAAAACACACACACATATATATATATATATATATATATATATATTGACGAAACACATGGCAAAATAAATTGTGGAGCAAGTTCCTAATACCGAATAAATATTATACAAAATTGTATTGGGCTCCCCTATGTTTGGAGGTTATACTTGAGTTGAGTATTTCTCCCTTCCTCTCCTTTGATCTTTATTTTTATAAAGTATACTCGAGTATCTCTGACCCAAACTGACATTAAAATCAACGATCACAACAATATGCAGATGAATCATCATAATCATCTATAATACTGTTTCTGAATTTCATATATTTTGCCTAATAGATCTCACATCAATTGCTATATTTTTTTCATCTGCAGCAGCTCCATAGAAACCACTCCTTAATAGTACAACACAATATAAACCATTCTTTCCCTTCCAATTAACAAGGTAATTTGGCGTGGGAATACCGTCATCATTCAAAAGGTAATCATCCTCCTACCAAAATATAATTAATTAGTTTATATATAAAATCTGACATACATCAAAGTATATATATGATCACATTTCTTTTGGTTTATACATTTTCCATTTTCATGTAACATATATTAAAATAAAGAGTCATACTAACTTGTATCTAAAAAAACTTGACAGAGAATCAGCCACAGATCCACGATAACTAAATTGGGGGCAGTTGCCCCCACTAATGTTCCGGTTATATTTGTTAAGTCTTTGATATTTTAATGATTGTCCTCTCTTAAAATAATAGATTGTCCCATTAAATGAAAATTTATACTATTAAAAAAGAGTTTTGCTCATGAATTTTATAAAATCAAATGTGTAAATGCATTTGAAATGAAATTTTGAATAATTTCTACTACTTTTTGAATATAAAGACAAGTAAAGAACAATTTTAATTCGTAAATGTTAATGAGTGTTTGATTTTTCTAAATATAATAGGATAATGTTTATAATCTCAAATATTTTGCTCAATGATAATGATGTTATTATTCTATCACTTTTGGATTGCTAAAAATTTTCTATAAATATATATCATATAAAATCTTGCCCCCCGCAAGTTAACATTTATGGATCCGTCATTGTAAGGAATCAACAAATATAAAACATGTCTTGTAAAAATCTATCTTTTTAACTTTACAGGAAATGGAAACTTTGTCTGACTTTCATTTTACCATCAAGAGAAAATTTAATATTTGATAAAAAATAATATTTAAGACAATTAAAAATTTGATTAAAAATGATCTAATCAAAAAGACAAGAACATTTCCAAACCTTAAGCCACTTGTGGGTTGATCTCTTGAAGCCGGTGCAGGAAATAATAGAGTCAAAAGAGTGCAATTGACCATTTTTGAATAGGACATTCTTGCCACTTACGCATTCTATTTCCGTTGGCAAAACCTAACGTAACACACAACACAATGCCCATTTGTCACGTCACAACAACAACCGCAATCATATTTTTGCACTTTTCAAATATAAACTCATTCATGTACTAACTCAATACTATATGTGAATTTATATCCTTATTCATTATTTGAATCTGAATTATTCTTCAAACGAGCTACTTTGCGGGGGCGAATTGACATTTGAAGTCAGTTTTCCATCTTTTTAGTAAAATGACATTGAACCTTGTTTATAGTTTGATAAAATTGTTTTTTGTTTTTAATTTTCAAAAATTAATTTCCAGATTTTTTTTAAATTGTTTTTTTTTATTTTTAAATTAATAGAATGTCACGTTAGCGTCACATGGCAAAGAATACACCGTCAGCCAGTGTCATGTCGGCGTCAGGCTGCCACCTAGCACTTTAACTAGGCCCAAGTGTTTTTTAAAAAAACAAAAAAAATTGCGAGGACGAAAAACAATTTTTTTTACAAGGACTAAAAGTAAAACGAGACATATTTGGAAGGATCTTTAGAATATTTTAGTCGATATATTAACACCAAAATAGTAATCCCTCTAACACAAAGTATAACAAAGAAACCACTAAAAGTTTACAACATTACAAACAAAAATAATTGACAAAAATCTAATGGTTCCCGTACATTAGTCCATCATGGACCAATACATGTATTGGTCCATGCTATACGGAGCCTAAAGTTTGTCTCTTCAAATAAAATTAAAGGGTATTGAATTTTTTTGAAGTACTCCAGAGTCCATACAATTAGAATAGATTGATAGATAACACTAATAAGTGGTCATAACAGATGTAATGGAGAAAGCGGAAGACTATCACAATCACAATACAGAGTATACACTGGAGGAAATTAAAGAACACGACTAATATTATAATATGGTTACACGCAATTACTATAAAATACATTCATAAACCCACCACAAACGATTCAACATAAATTGAAAACAGTACAAAAAAAAAAAAAGATTGAAAACAGAATTTATTTCCCACACACATAGACTTTTTATTCTACCTATGACGCATTATGGGTAGCACTTGTGTAAATAAGCTGCATTGCATGAGTTGGTGGTAATTAAGGAACTGATGAATTCAATTCAATTTAAGGGCACTTGCGTCTGCCTCCATGGGTGGTTTGGTTGGCATAGCAGGGACACATTTCTTGGTTACCGGAAGTTCCCGGTGGCACGCAGTTGCAGCGACTGCAGCAAGTTCCACATGCCCTGTGGCAGAGGCGCGGCCGTGATGATAAACGGCACCTAGCAGCACATGCTCCATTGCAATCTGAAATTTATATCAAATTTATCTCTACTTCACACACATATTTTTGGTTAAAATAAATTTGATTGTTAGATAAAATTGATTAGATTAATTTATATATATATTTTTTTCCACTTTAAGCAAATAATTAAAACCAGACATAAGCTGTTGATGGAATAGTAATTTTACCTATCTGCTGCTGAAGAGAAACCTGAGTTTCTGCGTGTACCTGCGGTTCCTACAAAAACACATGTAATTAAATTAAATTGGTTATTTTATAAAGAAAACACTTGGAGCTTGAAAATCATAAAAGGATGAAGAGAGCAACAATAGCTTTGAATTACCGATTGGTCCAAAGCATGAACAAGCTGGAGAATGACAAAACATACCAGAAGAGATGTAACTAGAAGCTTAAAGAGAGCCATTGCTAATGGCTATAGCAATTTAGAAAAGAGGGATTAGCTTGATTACTTAAAAGGTCTTGTTCTTAAAATGTGCACTGAATTGAGAATCGAGGACTCTTTATTTATAGTTGAAAGGCAACGCTGTAAACTAAAGATGATCTAGTGCTGACTAGTGAAGTGACTGACTGGCTCAATTTGGTGGTTAAAATTCGAATTGTTTAAATTGTATTTTTTGTTAGCCTATCAAATTTAAAAAATATTACAAGTTAATTTGAAAACAAAAAAGTATATGTAATTTTATTACAAGGGTAATCTTTTTTTAGTAATCTTATCATTTAAATTTAATGTATATATCACAGGTTATTATTAGGTGTGTATCAATAAAATGATAATATTTGTTTGTAAAAAAAAAAAAATAATAATATCTTCAAGGAAGATTGACTCAATTAATAAAGAATTAATTCATAGTAAGTATTTTTGTTAGTGTTCGATGAGTTTTAAGGCATGATCTGACTTTGGTAAACTCTCAAAATCTAATTGACATAATTTCTTTATCAAAATAAAATAAGAACATCAAGTTTATTATCATGTACGCATCATATACATGATAAAATATATTTTTATGATATTCTTATCACGTCATATATCTTTATTCAAATCTTTAATATTATATCATATCTCTATTCTATCTTAATCATCAAAAGTATCCTTACCACTTTGGGTTTCGAGTGTGCATAACAAAATTAAACCATGTGGAGTGGACTATCCATCCCAAAGTGCAGTTGTGTATGATTTCCTTCTTGTTAAATCATAATAACCTTGTGAGTCTTTATCCTTTAATTATTTTTTTACCCCCCACCAAACCAGGCCAGTATCCTATATGTTTAGGATATATAAGGCAGATCCTTATAATAACTTGTTATAAAAATTGAATTGCTGAGAAAAATATAATTAATAATAAGATTTTTTTTAAGGATAATTAATAATAAGATTATTCTTAAAAAAAATTAGGGAAATTATATTTTATAAAATGGCATAAACATGCTATTAAATATGTCAATTAACTCTTTTCTTTGTGTACACAATCAGATGAAATGAGTGTGGTCACGTATTCATATTATGAATGTAGACAACGGGATCAGGATCCAATAGCTCGTATTTTCCTTTCCTTCGCAGAACAAACATAGGAAAATGCCTAGACGTTTGCATCTTCATTCATGTTGTGCTCTTTTCTCTTGTTTCTTACCAACTAAATTAATGCTTAATTTTTTTCACAATAATATTGTTAGTAATCATTTTTAAGGATCGCATTAAGCAGATTTATTTACCAAAACCGTTGCAAATTAAGCAAGTGAACAATTCCTTTTGGTGGCTACTATGAAGCGAGTGAACATGCTACGCAATTTGAAGCACTCGATGCACGAAGCTATACATGTTTATATTATTGGTCATTACTTAGGAACTAAACGTAGCATTACTTAATACAATTTGATCTTATGTTATGGAGTTGTGAACATTGCACACTCAAGGGATTAGATTGCATTATTGGGGAGAATGAAATAGTGGATGAATAAAAGGAAAAGTTCTGTTTTTTGAATACATGGAAAACTACAAGTGCTGAATTATTTACTATAAGAACCAACATTTTTGCTAAGTGGCCTGCCGCCATCACAGGCTTTGGGAGATTGTGATGGATAAATTTGGATCATGCAATGAACTTGTGATGCATGAAGATAAATTAGCTAGCATAGTAAACATAAAAATAGGAAAAGTGGTTAAGAAGCCAATTCTGCCAGCTGTATATGTCTTTGCACCATAGCTGTAATATGGTAACATCAAATTATCTTTTGCTCAATAACAATGTAGACAAACCATAGTGGACATATGGAATAGTATAGAGATGAACCATAAGGAGTTATGAAATGACCGATATATAATAAGTAAAGTTTGTTCCTAATAACAGTTTACTTTTATTGGGATAATTAGTATTAAGTGGTAATTAACTTGTAGGATTAGATTTATTACAAAGAAAAAGGTTTTATATGAGAACAAATTTTATACTAAGTGGATCTTAATGGTGGCTAGATAAAACTGAAGGCTAGTAACATTATCTTTTCAAAACTCTATTTTATTGAGCAAAATCCACGTGGGTATCACCACTTTATATGAAAACCATTTATAAAGTGTGAGATTCACATTAATTTCATCTAATAAAAAAGTGTGTGTGTTAGTGTGTTAAAAAGAGTGTGTATTGTTTATAACACTCTTCAACGTTTGGAATTACGACAAAGTCTAAGTCTAATGAATTGATGAAGAACAAATCATTGTAGACACTCCAACGTTTAAATCAAAGTTTGAATGATGTGAGCGAGAGATAATAACGTACACTTTTTATGGAAGGATAAATCCAGATTTCTAAGCATGAAGGATAAATCCTTATTTCTAAGCACGATAATGTTGAGTTTTCCGGCGAAACACCTACAAATTAAATGGACCCAAGAAATGGATCCTAGCTTGGGTAAGTTTGAATTGGGACCTAGCTCAGGTCTCGTTGATGAGTCTCCTTCCTAGAATGAACATATGTAAACTCAACCTAGTTGAATTAAAGAAACCCCGCCAAATTGTATCTTTTAAAAGAAAAATGCAATATCTTAGCTCACGTTGATAAAGTTCACAAAAGTCCCTCGAAAAGAAGATCACAAAAGCGTCACGAAATGAAAGTAGCAAATAAAGAGCATGGCTAACCATACACGGATGGTTATTGAATTAATATGATTGACTTTAAACTTGTCATTTCACTCGGAATGCATTTGTGATGTTTTTCATGACACAACATTTCTGTTCTTTTAAAAGACGGTGTATAAAAGTAATATGTTACGTTTGTACTCGTATAAGAGTTACTAAACGGTGGATTAAAACACAGCACATAAATGTTATTTATATTAATTTGATACATCTTTTACTCTTATTTTGGTATTCAATGCGGGGATGAGGGATTTAAGATTGCTAGGGACAGGAATTGGAGTTCTGTTTTGCTAGCATGTGATTCTAAGTTAGTTATGGAAGCTTTCTCTAATGTCATTTTGGTTCCTTGGAGGCTAAGGAATCGTTGGGCCAATTGTTTACACCTTTTATCCCAAATGAATTTCTATGTATCTCACTTCTAGGGAAGAAAATCATTGTAAGAACATACTAGCTAATCATAGTTTTGCGAATGTTGATGATCATTGGTGGTATCACATTCCACATTTAATTTCTAAAGATTTTTTTAGAAATAGATTATCTTTGCCTATTTTAGGTTCTCATGATTTTCTTAGCTGGGTTTTCGCCTATTCCCCTTAAGTTGTATCCTCTTTTTTAATTTATCTAATAATATTGAGTGGTGGTGCAAATGATTTTATTGTGAGACTTGAGGTGTCAACATAGTTGGGATGTCAAACTCTTGCATATGATGTCTTTGCACTACTCTGGCCTTTATATATATAACAACAACAACAACAAACAAACAAACAAATAACATAACATGAATTTTTTCCTCAAAAAAAAAAAAAACATAACATGAATTTTATCGTTCAAGTGTACATTATTATTATGATTGCACGAGGATTTTGTTCAAAAGGAAAATGCTTATGAGTTCAAACTAGCGATCATGCATATCATATATCCCTTTGTCATAAGTTGTACTTACAAGACATCATTTTCTTAATATCATATATCCCTTTATCATGAGTTGTACTTACAAGTCATCATTTTCTTAATTTTGCAAAATACATCATCCAAACAAGAACTCATAAGCTTGACAGATGTGTCCTACAACCGATAGGTATATCAATCTATACGTGTTTTTGATGATTTCAGCGATATTTAGAGAGACTGGAAAATGTTGGAACAAGTTTCTTGTGTTGTTGGAAGAAAAGAGGGATTTAGAGAGAGAATAGAAAAAATACACACTAGATTGAAAGGATCAAAATTTTATTGATTCCATGTTATGAGATACAACATGGAGATTGCTTTATATAGCAAATGTAACAACATAACACACTTAACAGCTGTTACTTGGATAGCAAGTAACCGTTAGAAAAACTAACTAAAACCCTAACCAACATTGAATTATATTATAACAGAACAAAGGTACATGCAAAAATGTGAATGTCCTTCGTCATATTGATAAGAAGTATGAATAGAAATTTCGAAAAGGCAATTATAGACTGAGATAACTTACACTGCAATTCTTGGTAAGCGTGTGGAGAGAAAAAAATTAAAAGCACAAAAAGGAAAGGAAACAAAATTTTGACATATAAGTGCAAAATCTGAGGCACACAAGTGAAATGAAGATATTGAAGACCTTTCATAATACCAAGAAGCTTGCAAGAAGCTCTAGCTTCATCTGTATTTGTCTCTTCACTGGTTTTCTCTTATTCTCGGGTGAATTGCTCCCAAAGGGTTTTAGCCTTTCGACTACAATTGTTAGACCATTTTCCAGAATAGTATTGTAGTGTTTCCCATTCGGACTTGAACCAAGCAAATGGTTTTTGTTTGTTAAAGCTGTTTGCAGTGTCTGAGGAAATTTTTGGGGAGAATGTGACAGGTCCTTTGAGGATCGGTGTTCAGTTTATTTAGATACTGAACAGCACAAAGAACCACACATAAGAAAGAGAATCGAGTCAATTAGTCCAGTAACTGCTAAAACTATGCTGACAATGATCTTCCCAGGATCAACCTTGTACTGTGATGGTGATGGAGGCTTAAAAGATGTGTGATGGTGCAAAAATGAACGAGTGGCTGAAATGCCAACAATTCCCTTGCAAGGGAAAAACGAGGGTGTAAAACGCAACAGTCACAACCACAAATCAAGCTCAGAAACTCCAGCATGAGGCATGAATTTTGTAACTACTTCAAAACCCCATATGCAAATTGCATCACCGCAACACAACAACTTTGTAACAGACTCGTCACTCCGAAATACCAAGTTTTTACACTCTATTTATGGGATGTGATTGGAACTTGGGAGTGGAGCAGATAACAACCGGATAAAACCGGATTGGAAAATGAAAGATGTGCGGATATCCAACCGGGTTGGTACCATTTCACAAATAGACTACGTCTAATTCCCCCTTTGCCCGGATGGTCTTTCCAATATGAAGGTTCCAATTTTGTTGATACTTGCTACCCAATAAAAGAACTTCAAAGAGGGAACAATGCTCTTTTACACCAAAATCCCCCTCAGCTGAAAAGGAAACAATATTACAAGTACTCCTATTGCGGGAAGTGAATAAAATCAGCTTACAAGCTTTGGATCGGGTGTAGCCAATGTAATGTACAAAGAGATTGGGCAAAGATTTAGAGACTGAAAGTTATCTAATAATATAAAATAATACTAATAATAAATATAATTGAGGCCTTTCGATTAAGATTGAGGGCTAAGAGGAATTGTCTCAAAGTGAATTATAGCCATAGGCCCCCGGGTGATACGGTAAGGGGGGGGAAAAGGGGGAAAAGGTGAAAACGTGATTTGAGAGAGAAGAAATATGAAAATTTAAGAACATTAAATGTCTGAGACTGAGTTACATATATATTACACTCTGACCTCTGTCAACGATGACCCAGATAGATAACACATCTAACTTCAAAAAGTACCCTGACCTCTGCACATAATGCATAAGGAGAACCCAACTTCAAGGAACTGAAAATGAATGTTAAAATCACACCACTCCCGAAGGAAGACGAAGAACAAGTTGTCCCCCAACAAGGCTGCAACCAAAGGGAAAAAGAGTCAGATAGTTTACAACAGCATATCAAGAGGTATGTTGAATGTAATGAGAATTTGTCATCCACCTCTTGATATAGTAGTAGCAAAAATCAGCCAGGATGAAGGTTTGGACAATTTCCGATACAAGTACCGTAGAAGGCCACAGTCCATAACCCAAAGCAGTTAGTAGACGTCCGCGAGTATCTAATACCTGAGCAGGATAACATAATCACAAGATATTATGATAAAATAATTTTTAATATTTTTAGAATTGGGCAATAAAAACATAGTTAAAATCCCGACAAACCTGGAGCACCCAATGTGCACAACTCAAGAACCTTGCAACTCCAAGGGCGAAAACATAGCGTGCTGTGAATGGTTCAACAATCTGAAAGTTGAATTTCAGAGTTAACTACAAGTCTACTCGGAAAGACTAACTGAAAAAAAGGACGAAGTAAACGTAAACACTGTCTCGGGCGATTAAAAGACAGTGAAGAAAAAGCAATGAGCCAAAATATATTTGTAGGAGACCTTAGTGTTCTGCATGACCCGCAACTGAGGTAGAACTGACACAGCTTCAAGATAAACACAAAAAGCCCAGAGAATCCTGTTAGCATAATGATGCCGGGTTGTTGGGTGAATAAGCAAAGACAGTACAGCACAAGGTATCACCTGCATTTTGGTATAAGAAAATTAACACACTCCATACTCACAGCAATTGATCCTCCATTCACTTGTATGCATGTCCTTTTCACCAAGAATAGTACATCAAAAATAAAATGCTTCCAACAAAAGTACTTTCATATTGAGATATAAAAACGCAATTCGTCAATAAACATTGAAATAATATTCCTTTTATGTGGAAGAATACAGGAGGAGTGACTAATAAGTACTACAAAATGCACTTTAACTGGAAACCTCATTTGACACAACTGCAAACCAAACATTAACAAATATAAGTTTCTTAATGAAAGTTTATTTTCCAATAAATTATTGGATAAAGTCGACGAGAGAATTGTGAGATGCTTAGCAGGACAGCTGAGTAAGCAGATTATAGCTAAGATAAGAGAGACTGCATACTTTACATAGAAGACATAGGATTTACCACATAGTATATTGCAAGGTTGTCCTTAGCATCCATATAACTGGATTTCAGTTTGAAGCGTATCATATAAATAACCCAGAGGGTCGTCCCCAATGTTGCAGTATCGAGTAAGGTGTGTATATCGTATTCCATGACAAAACTGCAGTATAGTCTAACTGCTAGAAATATAGCTGTGAGTTCCTGTGATTTAAGCGAGAGTCCTGCGAAGATTTATTAACACACAGAGATAAAACTTGTTATCATTTTAGATAAACATATAGAAGATTATCTTCTTCTCATTTCTTTTCCTTCTATGCTGGAAAACAAAAGCCAGATTATTACTAAAATCACAATGAGTGTAACACAATAGACATCATATCAAACTAGTTGTTCTCTACTTTCATCTAAAGTGGCAAAATTTATAACAATTAGCAAAGTAAAAGGTCCTTCCATGTCTCAATAATTAATACGGTCTCAGAAATAAGCAAAAATTTGTCAAAAAAAAGTTGATCTATTTTGTCCAAAATTTAAATCAAATACATCAACTTTCTTGGACCGATTTGCTTATACTTGGGAATAAGTTATCTAATTCCAAAATAAAAAAAATACTTTTAGTTGGGCATTTAATTGTCGGATTATTGCACATACCCAAAAGTTCAAACCAATTGTTTATCTTAATCTTACTCTTACCTATGTGGGACTAATTTAATTTACAGCCTCGTAATAATTAATAATTTTTTAAAACTCGGTATCCGACTCAACAACAAACTAATCCAACGGGCCCAATCCCACCGTCCCTAGCCAGAATTGGGAACAGGGAAAATCGAACTTGAGACATTGAGAGAAACACACTCGAAGATCTAAGTCAAGACCACTAGACCAATTCAAATGGGTTAACAACACATATAATAATTAATAAATTAAGATTTTGTTTTTTTGACAAGAATAAATTAAGAAAATATAGAATCTGCAATTGTAGAAACAAAACCGTAAAAAACATGATACCGACAACAAATTAAGTGATTGCATGGTTTTAGACAAACAAAAATAGAATGTCAATCTTATAAAAGCTAAGAAGTGTTACAAATATGATTATTCGGCACCACCAAGCCAATGTATAATTATGCTCACCACAAGCACAACTTAACATAAAAAAAATAAGATTCTTTCAAAAAAAAAAAAAAACATAATCATAATATGAATATATTTATGGTAAATTTCAAAAAGTGAAGAGAAATAGGAATGTTGTTGAAACGTACTTACCGGCACATGTTTTTTCTTGAGCAAGCTTGTAAATGAGGAGAGCAACTCCTAATGCATGCACAAACTCAGCAGCTACGAATAGTTTGTCGTGGTCATGAACGATCATTCTAAGAAAAACCAAAGCTGCAAGGCCCGAAAGAATCGCCAGAAACACCTTCATCTTCGGTGGTTGCCGGCGAAGCCATTTAGTCACGGCGTGGATCGGGCTCTTCGTAGTCTTCATTGTTTTCTTCCTTGTTTGTGAAATAGTGTTCTTCTCTTCTCTTCTGGGTTTGGTTTCAATTAAAATGTTTGTTCGCGTGACACGTCATATAGGAGTTAGAGTTAGAACTGAATGTTTATTAGTTGCGTGACGGGTGGGTTGCTCAACTAACCTCTGTTCCGCCACCGTCCCAATTACTACAAACTTGTTTTGTCCCGTTCTAATTTCGTACTCTTGTTGACTTAGTGTGAGGTGATGTCACTCGTTTAATTTAAGTTTTAACATGGGTTTCGTCCCTCTGCAATTAAGATCATTTGAAAAATTGATCTCTGTAATTGTTAATTCTCGTAAATTACCCTTACAAAATTTAATAATTTAAGGATTGGTCCCTCAATCCAGTTAATCAGCGTCACGTCACTAATTAACTTAATAATAACGTGAATGGACAAAAATACCCCTGGACTCATCAGACAAATGCGAAAAGACCAAAATACCCCTGGCTTCATCTTCTTCCTTTTCCCTCTCGTTTCCTTTCTCTGTAACACCATTTCTTCTTAAATCTTGAAACCTTTCTCTGTTCATCCTCTTCAATTTTCAGAAATTTCTTCATCTTTGTTTGCTATACAACCCACTTCCTTAAACGTCTTTTTTTTCTGTTGAACACATGGAATCTATTTCCCACGCCACCACACATTAAGAAGCAACTCCAAGTACCTTCAAAATTCTAATCCTCAAATGTCAAAATCTCAAATTTCCTTTGATTCAAACAAACAAAAAGTAATTTGAACAAACCCCTAAAAACATCAAGGTGTATTTCAAACACAGATACAACACAAGCATCAAACCCAGATTCTAATTTCTAACATAAAACTTTCATAAACAAACCCCTTGTAAAGTTTAATCATTTAAATATTCCCATCAAATAAACCTTTCATAAACATAATGGTTCCAATCTAGTTCAGAGGTGAGATTGTAAAACAAAAAAAAATCGCTCAGTAATTGTAGAATGAGAAGGAGAAATCCAGATAGAAAAACAATATTTTCTCAAGGCTGCAACAACCGCGACGGAGAGAGAGAAACGGAGACAGAAACCGCTACGACGGCGGCGGATGCAACGACTGCAAAGACGGCGATAGAGACAACAACCGCAACAACGGCGGAGACGACAACCACATTGAAATCGACGATACCCTTTGGTTAAAACTGGAATCGCAGAAGAGTAACAATTCAGTACCAATTGAATTGGAGAAGAGTAACAATTCCACAATACACTTTTATTATTCTCCAACTTTGGTTTTTAGATTTGGTTTTTGGATGAATTTGAAGAGATGGGTTCTGTTTTGTTCATGGGAGAGGAAGATTTATGAGGTCCATTTTCTTCTGTTCTTGCTTTCTCACGTGAAACTATGATTAAAAAAGATTACAATGACAAAATATTCAATAATGATATGAGTTTGTTTGATTTGATACAAAGGGGTTTGCTACAACCAAGTTTAGATTGAGGGGTGGTAGAAGAAGAGTGTGAAGGAGAGAAGAGAAAACAGTTACAGTGGTGGGAGAGTGGCTTAAGGGGTATTTTCATCATTTTGCCGCACTTTGATAGAAGGAAGAGCATTTTCGTCACTTCAAGCCAAACTTTGCTGGGTCAATGTGCCACGTCAGCTAATTAGTGGCATGGCCGTGATTAAGTGGGGGAGAGACGAAATTTTAAATGATTAAACTTTACAAGGTAATTTGCTAGGATTAACGATTACAAGGACCAATATTTAAATGACCCCTAATTGCAGGGACGAAACACATATTAAAGCATTTAATTTATTGACTCTAACCGTAAAAATGGAGGAAGTTCCAAATTATTTTCAAATAAAATAACTTAATTACAACTTTATCAAAGTCTCACCCTATTGCAAGATAGGTTTTAGAAATACACCCTAAATATAGAATTAGGACCTGTTAAGATTATTCAAAATTTTAAAGGGGTAAATTTATCTAAGGAATAGAAGAGAAGAAGTGGCTCATAAGTGTGTCGAACAGAAAAAAAAACTAAAAAATGCTTCGAGTTTTTGTGTACTTTGAAAATGAACTTAATCATAAGGTAGGAAAATGGATGGTTTATATTGCACGATTGTTGAGAAACGGATGGCTTAATCATCTGAAAATTAAAAAGGACCTATGAACACACGTTTGAATAAGAGAGAAAAGGAGAGAATGATATGAATTCATTGAGTTCTTGAGTTCTTAAAGTGTTTAACTTTGGATTGGAGCAAAAATTTGGAACATATCTTAGTAGTGATATGACCCACTAGAAATGGGTTAAAAACACAATTTTTAATTTTAATTTCTTGGTTTTGAAGGTTTGTTTTTTATTGGTATATATGCATGTTTTTGGCATTCCACGTAAACACCAGTCATGTTCGTCTTGTACATGATTTGATTTTAATAAATTGTACCGTTAAAAGAAAATTTTAACATTAGAAATCCTCTACTTTGTTCCAAGTTAGAACTCCCATATACAAAATAGTGAAAATACAAACTAACCTAAATAATATTAACCGTCAAACAAAATATATTAGGGCATTCCGTAAAAAAAAAAATAAAAAAAAAAAATAAATATATATATATATATATATATATATATATATATATATTAAGACATCTAAGAATATATCAATCAAGTACTGGCCGTTGATCAAACAGTTTGGTTTCATTTTCATAGGCAACAATATTTGCATACAACATATATCTCCATATTTGCTGGCCAAGTCAAACAGATTTGATTTGAATGCTAAAGGTGTTGGTTTAGTTGTCAGTTTAATAATAAGAGTTTGATCTTGTAGTCTAAGATATATGGTTCATAAAAGTTTTTTTTATCAAAAGAAATAAATCAAGTTAAATTGTAATCACAGTCCTAAATTGTGGTCCGTATCCATAATTAAGACAATAATGTAATTTTTTTGAAGGTCTTTGCAAAAACAAAATTGCATTGGCAATTTATTCATATTTTGTCGCAAAATTAAAATTCGCAGAGTTTTAGCAGTCCTAATTACAATTAGGAACCATGATGATAACATAACCAACAATCATTTGATTATTGTATGTGAAATTGCACATAATTGGCCGAGCCCAGATGCCTACGATAGGTGACAAATTTCTATTTCATAGATGTTATAACTTACAAATGATATGATACATCAACTAATGGGGTCTCCAAATGAGTGGCGACCACATAGACCTGAAGCTGGAGATTTTGGAAGCCAAAATCAAAAGCAACACCACCAACGCCGCAACGCCCCAAGGCGACGACCCACCTCCTTCTGTTCGTGTGCGTGATTGTATTAATCGTCGACCAAAGAAATCCATCGGAATTACAAGCCGTGGCCCGCATTTGGAGATGAAGTATGCAATAAAAATCAACAAGAGTGGCAAAATCAAGAGAAAGAAGTGGAAACTGATGTTGGCTTTGTGCACTGTTTGCTTGAAGTTTATATAAGATGGAACAAATAGCAAAAACATCACAATCCCAACTATGGATACTAGTTGCAAAGGAGGCGACTTCAAAGGCCACGCCATTTTTGTTTCTCTAATGCTCTATGCTACTAGCTTGTTAATCTCCTATAATTTATAATACATGAGAAAGAAAGTGGAATTGTGCTACACCGCAAATTTATTGACATTTAGAGAGAATTTTTGTGACATTGTGATTAATTTCTGTTCACTTTAGTATAAAGTGTTAAAGTTTAAGGTGGGTGCATGAGGTGCAGTTATTCCATCTCCAATATACTACCAGCTTTTCTATGAAATGTTTTGGAATTGGATTGATACCAAAGGAGGAACGCAGCCTAAGTTCAAAAGACACTAGGTAGAATATATTCATAGGTAGCTTTCATATTAAGCTTTGTAACGGTGGTAGTATTTTTATTATGCTACTATTCTGTCCAATTATTTGTTAGTTTTAGTTTGCTACTTTGCGGACAACTTAATTGTAAGCAACGGTCTTTCATGTGTGGCATTCACTAGAATCGTCCAACTATATTATTTGAATTTGAATCAAGGTGGTTGCGGAAACCCGAACAAGTTAATATATAGATTTACATGTGCGGATAATTATTGTAAATGCCTCCAAAAATGACTTTAAATGTTAAGGGTGAAATTGGTTAAAAAGGGTGTTGATACGCGTTGTGGCTCAACATAAGTTTGATTTTTGTTTCTGTCGGCCTTTTTGTTTGTCGAATCTCTCCACCTTTTGAGCAGACTCCTAAATATCGATTTACAACCTTTACCAAAAACATTGATTTTTACATTGACTTCAGCTCCATATGACAAATTCAAAATAGGGTGTCTGAAAACATTGGAGGGTGGGAAAAGAAACTCTAATATTGTTGAAGGCCTTTTCCTTATTTGAGGCCCAGCCCAATTATCTGCGTACGAATTACCCAAAACGCGGAGTTTTGGTATTCAAAACCCCAGAAAACAAGAGAGAAAAAAAGACATAAGCGATTCTGAAGAAGGTAGAGAGAATCACACCCAAACCTTAAAATCGATTGTTCACAAAAATGCCTTCTGAAGATTCGAAACCCGTGAAAAAACAAGACGACAACAACAAGATTTCTAGTTTGAAAAAAGCCAAAAACTCCAACTCTAAACCTCTTTCTAAGGGTTCAAAACTTAAGAAATTATTCAAAGAAGAACCTGAACCCATTCCTCGTGCCACTTCAGCTTCTCGCTCCAAAGTTAAGAAGGAACTCAAGGACGACGAAGACGAAGACGAAGACGAAGACGACAAACCTATCGCCAAAAAGATCTCCAAAACCAAGGTACATAATCGAAATTCTCAGACCTAGTTTTTTTTTTATTGTTCTGTTTTAGAAATGTATGTTCGGTTTTTTATAGTATTGTGTTGTGTTAGGTTGTGAAAGAAGAAGTGAAGAAAAAGAAGAAGGTAAAGAAAGAGGAAGTGATTGTTGTTACAGAAACAAAGGTTAAGAAAGTAAAGAAGGTTTATGATTTACCTGGACAGAAACGTGATCCACCTGAAGAGGTTTGTATGACAATGCACTTTCTTCTCTTTATTTTTTTTTACTTTTCATTTCATTTTTATGTTTACTAGGAATCTTTTTCATGTTTTTTCAGAGAGATCCTTCTAGGGTTTTCTACGAGACTTTACATGAACAAATTCCAACTAGCGAAATGGCACAAATATGGTGAGTACTCAACGGCCTATTCTGCTTATGTTTCTGTTTTTCATTTGCAAATTGCGATTCATCATATTTAGGGTCGGTTTTGATTGATGATTTATTTAAGCATAAGCACTTGTGACTTTTGAGACTGTTTGGTAACTGTTTTTAGCTTATTTCCACAAGCTCTCCATGTAGTTTATAATGTAGCTTATAGCTTATACGAAAAAGTTTGAGAAGTGCTTATAGCACGTATGCTATCAGTGCTTAATTAAGATGTTTATCCAAATAGGACTTTAACAATTTTAGGAGATGGAGTAAGTTTAATTGCTAAACTTTGGCTCCCCCTGCAAGAACACTATCACCATGAATGTGAATTTTTAAGTGAGCATGAAAAACACGCTATACCACTCAGAAGAGACTGAGAAACACTATGTATAGATTAGTTGTGAATTCAACTAAGAGGTGAGAATAGAGATGAATGACATTCCAACCGTGAATGGAAGACAATCAACATGTTTCTATTTTAAAATTTTGTTCCACAACACTTGTTTGGACTGTGGAGCAATTTCAAACCTCCAAATGCCTTAGAGTCTCATGTTATCAGTGAGCTTAATTCCCTGTACGGTGTAGAATTGGTTTTGCTGATGTACAATAAAGGCTAACTGTCAGACACTCAGACCCTCTCCATTCAAATGCACTTTGTACAAATAATAGAATGCTCTTAATGTGTCATGTGTAACATTGCATTTGATTTAATAAAACCCTTTATGTTTAAATGTGAGCCTTCGACTCAAAGAGTACTTTTCTTTTATAACACCAAGCTTGGCCTAGGCCCCTGGATATATATTAAATTGTGTTTGCTAAAGTGAATGTTACACATGCTATTATTTTCCGCACAGGGTTATATATTATATACTATATACAGTTTAAGGTACATGTGTAATGACATGTATTTAGGTAAAACCAGAAGCCAATTTAAGGACAGAAGTGATTTTTCCCCCCTTGTGTTTGTCTAAATTCTCTCAAATGATGGTTGAGATGGACCTGAAAACAAAACTATGCAAGGTTTAATCATGCTGTTACGGAAGACATTTGAGATTTTTTTTACTTTTCTTTTGGCGATATATATTCACCAGCATTCCAACTCGTAGATAAACATACACCGGCCCTGTTTCCCAGCGGTTCTAAATTGCATGCCACCATTATCAGGCCTTATGCATTTGTTCGCTTGTTCCTTACTGTCTATATTGGATTAATGGTTATTTTGTTGTTTTCTTGTCTTAGGTCAGAGTTATTTTAGGTTTATCATCTCTTTTTCTCTTGTCTGAGTTATCAATTCAGTGTATGTATAAGACGTTCCTTGCAGTTGCAATTACCTGACAAGTGTTTGATTTGTTAACTATGAACGAGTAAATTAATTGTTCTATTTAGATTTAGAAACAGTTATAGGACAAATTGAAACGTAAGACAAGTATAGGTGAAAAATCTTGAGCTTTGTTAATTGATTTTGGGGCAACTTTTTTGTTCGACACTCACACTAAGTCAGTAACATCCAAACATAAAAATATCCACCTTTTTTCTGTGTATTCTCCATGACCCTTTACCCCAAGGCACCTCTTTTCTCGTCTCTCTTCCCCTGTTATTCCATCCCTCGTATCATTTTAAATTGCTTGTGCTGTACATGGATCATAGAACACTCGACAAATTAAAAAGTTGTATCGTAACCCAGTTACTGGCATTGTATTGTTGAATGCTCATATTATACTCTAATGGCTTAAACCCTTATTTAAACAAGACAACCTGCTGCAGATTGAAATTTCCTTTCCCGCTTTTTCTTATCTTTTGGTAGAAGGAGTAAAAGCTATCGGACCAAATATCTAAAAGAATGTAATGAAATGTGTATTATCAAAACTGGCTAGAAAGATATGTTGTGTAACTTATTTTCAAGCAATAGAAGTACTTCCATTGAGTTAATAGAGCGTAGAAGATTGTTTGGTTGTGTTACTGATTGCGACTGCAGGTTGATGGAGTCAGGCTTGCTTCCTAAAGAGGTGGCAAAGAAAGTATTTGAGAAGAAGCAAAAGAAAGCTCTGCAGCAGAAGGTCACTTCTCCTGTTAAGTCTGTAACTGCTGTGAAGAAAAGCACCAAATCTGTTACAGTTAAGAAAGAAAGCCCTGCTACCCCAAATTCTTCCGTTAAAAAGAAGCCAACAAACTCCACATCGAAGCCAACCAAGAAGCGCAAATCTGAAAGTACAAGCTCTGAGGATGATGACTCTGATTTTGACTTTGGTTCAGCAACAAAAAAGAAGAGAAAAGTGGCTTAACTATGATATATTATTTTGCATGTTTTTTCTCCTGGCATTTGTTGTTTCTGACACAAAACTTGTAAGGGGCACATGAGGACCATGATGTAAACTTTGAAGAAGATTGCATGTTCAGAGTTTAGTTTTCAGTTGTGTGCTTGTGTAGCCTGCTGTAAACCTTAATTCGTCAATTATGCAAACAATTCACCCTAATTTTTTTTTTGGAGAGGAATCATAATATTTAAAAATGTTGGATTTTTTTAAAAAAATAATAACATAAATTGCATGTGGCAGAAAGGTTAATCTGTTGTAAAATTTTATGAATTTAATCCAAATTTATGCTTTTGCCCAAGTGGCTTCTGGCTTATTTCAACTGCAATCGATTTTTTTTGTATTTTTAATGAATTGTATGGGATAAAAGAAACCAAAGTAACTTATATTATTGGCTTATCTAGTTGGATAATAAATTTTCTGTAGTTGTCAATATTGAATTGGATCTGATGGTTGCTCAATAGGTATTTTTAAAAGTTTCGATCTCATCGGATTTTACACATAAAAAGTTGATTGGAAGCGAAATTGAGTTGACTATTGAGCAACTTTCATTGAAAATGTTTTTACGAAATGCTCATATTTGAACATTATCATACACAATTGATAAAAAATAGAAATAGAAAATAATTTGCCTGAATAAAAAGTAATGTCAATTTTTCTAAATTATATTGTCCCCAGCCAAAAAAACAAAATTATATATTTTGTTTGTGTTTCTAAATTCTAAGTAGTATGCTAAATACATGTGTGATCAAACAAGATTTCTTCTCTCTCTCAACATTACTTATTGTACGGGTGAAAGTAAGCATTGAAATGATATATTAAAAAAACATTATAAATGATTATAGAATACATGTGATGTGATGAAATAAGATTTTTCTTTCCGTTTCTTAAAAAAAGAAAAAGATTTCCTCTTTTCCAATTTTCGTCAAATATTAGTATTGATTTTTTAAATTATTTGATCTTATTTAACTTATTGTGATTAAAAAACTGACACAGGCTTCTTGATGCAATTTGCGCACATATTTTGTCGGACTTATTTTGCTGACCCAAAACAAAACAGTGGAAGCCCAAATAGCGTATTTGTAAGTGCAAGCTTAGGGTTTGCTTGCCTTATGTCCATTATAAAACCTAAACGAATGCCTCTCATCTCAACTCACTTGTCACTTTGTGTTTGTGCCGCACGTTCTCTGTGTTGTGTTCCCCTTCTATTTCTGCATCTCGATCGATGATAACAATTTTATTCTATTTCTTTAATTATGATCATCTTTTTTTATTTTCTTTTTTTTTTATCCTACAAGTGGATGATTTTTTTATCATAAATGTTAAGGAAATAGCAAATGATGAGAGTTTATTTTGCGATGACGAGAAGCTCGTGTATTTGCCAGCGATGTTTATCTTATAGTACTTCCATGACTCTGATGCTTTTTTTTAGTGCTTTTATATTTTATAAATCTCTGATTTTTTTTATTTTTTTTTGTATTATTTTGCTTTTTTTATATACTACAAATGGATGATTTTTTATTTTAAGCAAGTGATGAGAGTTTATTTGTGATGATGAGAAGCTCGTGTATTTACGAGCGATGTTTATCCTAATACTTCCATGACTCTGATGCTATTTTTTAATTCAATTTAATTAATGTTTTTAGTGCTCAAGATTTTTTATTGTTTACAATCTAAATAGTTCGAATCATGAAACCATATTTTTTTTTTGGGTGGGATGATGTTCAGTTTGATTGGGTTGTCTAGAATTCTTCCTCCGGCCGTGATTTTAGTTTTGTCATTGTTTAGATAGGAGGAGTGATACTTGGACAACCAAAATCAAACAATTTTATTGACAACATTTTTTCCTCTTTTTTTATTAGACAAAAGATAAAAGGATAATGAGGATATTTGATAGAAAGTTGTTACACAAGTTGTTTAAAAGTGGTTGTTCAAATATCTCTCTTTAGATAGCTCATAATATTTTACATTCCCAATTGCAATTTTCTTTAGCAGTATGAAAATAAAAAATTAAGGTCCTAAATTCGACCCTTTAACATAGAAGAAAATACTATCAACATAACACTTACATTTTTTTTTATTTTTTTTTTTAGAAATGATATTTGAAGAATCTTTTTGTGACAATTTTATCTCTCATGCATGGACTAGGATTGCTACAGTGTTATGTAGTTTCACGCAGTAAATGGTCACAACCATTGAAAAACAATCTAACAGTTCAAATTCACACATTTTGCAGTTTCACAGGACGGTCTGTCACTGCGTTAACGCAACGCAGTTACATCATGGGATCCCGTTCCCTCATACATCATGTTCTCAATTTCTCTCTTTATTGTTTTGGTTTCATTCTATATTTTGCTTGTCCCACAAGTTGTCTCATAAAATGGTTGTTCAAATAACATTATTTATTTTTTTATCATTAAAAAAGGTCTGCGATCGGTTGACTTATCATTAATATCATATTTTGATTAAACTCTACTATAAGAAGATGTTGATAATAGTCGATGAACAATCGGATCTAAAAGATTAATTACAACTAGGTCTTTGTTGTACATCACAACCAATCATGTTTGATGCAATATTAAAGACCAAAAATGTTGTCCTGCATCACAACAATAATTCGGTGTCACCACAATGATGAGGCAATAAAGTTTCTAAAGCAAAGTAAGTTAAAAACGTTTTGACATACAAAGTGGATGACACAGACACCGTTGATTAGATAAAGTGGATGATGAATCACACAATGCGAGAGACTGAAATCAAAAGACGAAATTTATAAGGGTCTATGACCAAAATAAAAAAAGACAACATTTAAAAACATTGGTTCTTCCATCATCTTCATATCTTTATTCCTCCATTTTTCATCTTAGCTGCAAACCTTCACCATGGAAGAACCAAGGAAAATTCTAATGATTTCCACAAAAGCATGGTTCTTTTGCTCAATGATTTTGTTCTTGGGTGATTACACTTCAAAAATTATATTCCCTTCAAACTTCAGTGTTTGGTAGCAAACAAATTTTCATTCTCTTAATCAGAACTTAATAATTGCTAAGTCATTTACATTTGCTGAGCTTACGTGACTTAGGCCCTTGTATTGTTTAACATCTAACATCTAATTGCATGGTAATGAAATCAAGATGACAATGGAAGCAGTTCCTCCTGTTTAAGCCAATGTGAGCTTTTTTTCCAATAGTTTTCCAAAGTATAAATTAGGAGTTAAACATCAAACTTTTCAAGAGCCTGCTGAGGATAATTGCCAGTAGATTTGACAAGAAAAATCCATTTGAATACGTATTGGTCAAGAAAAAAGGTTGAGCTCTCTTAGAGGGCTATAGAGCAATCACCCTAAAATTTTAGGCCATGTGCGCCTATGTTGAACGGAAGATAATGGGTGGTTTTATCAACCTTCGCTAATATGCCCAACTATAGTGTTGGATTGGACGACTTCATGTTAAGAGTTCTGTTGAGTATATTCTGATGAACATTATTCTTACTTCAAAAGTTCCTAACGTAATTTGGAGTTAAATATTTTATTAATATGTCAATGCTTTGAATGAATAATTCTTTAGTGATTTTCAACCATCTCGGAGTATAAGGGAAGGGGTTCTAATCTCCTTGATCAGTGTTTTGGGAGATTGTTTCACCCACTAGAGGTTTAGCGTGTGTATGGATCTGTTTTTGGACAGAAAATTGTGTCCCATACAATCTTAATCTCCATTAATGTGGAAATGGAGAAACTACAAAACTAAACTTCTACCAAAACGTGAAAACTGCACAGATGGTAAAAGCCAAGGTTAAACCAATATAAGATGTGTAGTATGATCCAAATTTTGGTCTGTAAAGATTCAATTTTTAGAAAATTAATGTGACGCTGTCAAAAAAAACGATAAGAGAGCTCAGCCTCTGTAGCATTGTAACTGTAAAAAAGTATAAATATTGGTCATTTGATGATACGTCGATTATGGACCATACTAGACACTCGTTTCTTTCTATTACGCCATAGAGAAAAAAACAAAGGTGAGACTCCACTTTTTGATTTTTATCTTCTCAACCAAACAGTGTGCGCACTATTTATTTTCTCTTTCAACTGTTCCATACTTTTTTTCCAGCTTCCAAATGAAGCATGAGTCTAGGAGTAAGGGATGAGTTCATGCCATCATGGTATCGGATGTAAATCAATGGTAGGAAAGTTCCAAGTCCAACTATTTTCTTAAAACAAAGCGAATAGGTAGGAAACAAAACTCTAATTCACACACATACATGAATACATTCATAGCATTATAGGAATAATAGAAGTATAGAATAACCCTGTCGGACAGGACACATTCAGATTTTCAGACAGTTCAGAAATACTAGTATTACACTTAAAATGAAATTGGCAAAATGTAAAGAAGCATGAAAAAATAAGAATAAAAGAAAAGCTTATGGCTGTAGTAGATACACGGATAGCACCAAAGTTGTATAGTAAACATAGTTACCAATAGGGCATTACCCCAAGAGTTTGATCCAGCTACTGCTCCACATAATGTTCCTCACCTTCTTCTTCTTCATAATCATCTTCCTCCTCAGCTATTGCATCCTGGTATTGTTGGTACTCTGCTACCAAATCGTTCATGTTACTCTCTGCCTCCGTGAACTCCATCTCATCCATTCCCTCCCCAGTATACCAATGCAAAAAGGCCTTGCGCCTGAACATTGCAGTAAACTGCTCACTGACCCTCCTAAACATCTCCTGAATTGAAGTAGAGTTCCCAATAAAAGTGGACGACATCTTCAAATTCTTGGGTGGGATATCACACACGCTAGACTTCACATTGTTGGGAATCCATTCAACAAAGTATGAAGAATTCTTGTTCTGCACATTGATGATTTGTTCATCAACCTCTTTGGTGCTCATCTTTCCTCTGAACATTGCAGATGCAGTCAAGTATCGGCCATGTCGAGGATCAGCAGCACACATCATATTCTTGGCGTCCCACATTTGTTGAGTCAGTTCCGGGACAGTAAGGGATACATACTGCTGAGACCCACGAGAAGTGAGAGGTGCAAACCCAACCATAAAAAAGTGAAGACGTGGGAATGGGATCAGATTGACAGCCAGCTTCCTAAGATCAGAGTTCAATTGTCCAGGAAACCTCAAACAACAGGTAACCCCGCTCATAGTTGCAGAAATCAGATGGTTCAGATCCCCAACTACAATTACACAATGAGGAAAGAAATAACTAAAGTTATTATTTAGGCAACCTTTGATTAATTGAGGAAATAAAAAAGAAGAGATGATACTTACAGCTAGGGGTGCTGAGTTTTAATGTCCTGAAGCAAATGTCATACAGCGCTTCATTGTCAAGAACCATACACTCATCTGCATTTTCCACCAGTTGGTGAACAGATAGTGTGGCATTGTATGGCTCAACAACTGTGTCAGATACCTTTGGAGATGGGAAAACAGAGAAAGTAAGCATCATTCTGTCTGGATATTCCTCCCTAATCTTTGATATCAATAGTGTTCCCATGCCAGAACCCGTGCCTCCTCCAAGGGAGTGGCAAACTTGAAAACCTGACAAAATTGAATGAAATTTTCAGACTTCTGAATAATAGATTGCAAATACGCAAGTCCACAAATCTAACATAAAGATCATAAGAAAATTATTAAACTATCTGCAGCAGTATGCACCAATTCTGTGACATATTACAAAAGTACAAGTTCGTCAAAGCATAACAGCCCCATTCTATTATATGCCCCGTTAGGGAACCTTGATCATAGCTATGTGCAACACTACTTTTCAGAAGCCATTCAGTTTACTTACTTAAAAATATACAGTTTCATGTAGCTTATAGATCACTGCTATGATTTGAGTTATTACCAAGTATTGTAATAGCTTAATATTTTAAAAAATAAACAATTTATTACGTGGATCTACATTGGTTAATCTGCAGATGGTAATTCAATTCAATCTCATGGTTATTTTTGTCTCAGTTAATTCTAATGTTTGTAAAAATAGTTGGAAGTGAATGTTGTTAGTAACATCACGTGCCATGAAGAAAAATAACAGCGGTCTGTCGGTGGTAGCAATCATAGGATCCCATCTCATTTACTATTAGCAATTATAAAAAAAATAAAGGAAAAATTATATATGTCGGTATGTTTTATTTGAAAGCATTGTTTAGAAAAATAATCCTATTTTATAAATAATTTTATTTAATTATGCACTACTATAAAGGATAAGGTGGTCCCTCCTGCATGCCTTTCAATCATCATCATGTTTCCCAAGATCTACAGATAGCAAAAAGTATGAGTGATCCAGAAAGTCAGGAATGTTGACGTATCACTAATTTTTATTTATTTCCGTATCATATCTGACATATCAATCCCTAAAATATAATATACCATCATTATTACACAAAAAGTCACGGAAGCTTCATTCTGAGTATATCAAACAACCAATCTAAAGCAAAATATAGGTTAGATTTATATTGTATCAGCAAATTTTAATGCATTTTAAGTTCAATTTGTGCATCGAAATCATAGATCTCCCAAAAACTGAATTGGATCCTCTTGAATTTTCAGTGTGCGCATGCATTCTTCAACTTACTTAAGATTATAATTCAGGATCTTATATTAACCTCTGAATCGTCAAGATAAACTTAAATTCAACGAATCTAGATGTGAACAGCTGCACAAGAATTACACAATTTGAAAAAAGTATAAACAATTTACTGAATCGAATTGAAAAAAGTATAAACAATTTACCTTGCAAGCAATCACAATTCTCTGCTTCTTTACGAACAACATCAAGAACAGAGTCAATCAACTCAGCACCTTCGGTATAATGACCTTTCGCCCAATTATTGCCAGCACCAGATTGTCCAAACACAAAATTATCAGGACGAAAGATCTTACCAAATGGACCAGATCTGATACTTTCCATAGTACCAGGTTCAAGATCCATAAGAACTGCTCTAGGAACATACCTACCACCAGAAGCTTCATTGTAATACACATTGATCCTTTCCAATTGAGTATCATTTCCACCTTCGCTAACATATTTACCAGTTGGATCAATGCCGTGTTCATCGCATATCACCTCCCAGAATTTGGATCCAATTTGGTTACCGCATTGGCCACCTTGAACGTGCAAGATCTCTCTCATGATGAAGATGAAGAATGAGATTTAGGGTTTGGTGTGTTTGGGGAAATGAAATGAAATGGCTCAAACAAACAAAAGAATATGATTGAGCGGTTCCAATCGAAGAGAGGGACAGATAGATTTATTTATGGAAAGAGAGGGAAATGCGGGGGTTAATATGGTAATAATGGAGGGGCGGGAGGGATATTTTTATTTTGGAGCCGTTCGTTTCATTTCATTTGTTTCAAGGGAAGGGGTTACAACCATGTTACAGGCACGAGGAAAACCAACTATAACCAGCGCATAACTTTGATCACGATATCCTCACGGACCCCACTTTTCTTAACTTCTTTTTACGTTATTGCCCCATTGCTGCATTATTGCATTTGATCGCATCTATTTCGGTGCATTTTCACCATTTTATTATGCATCATCAATCATTTCATTTCATTTCTTTATTTACTAAACAAATTATTAACTTTACGGCAAATTGATTTCTTAGCCTTACTAGTGACTTATCAATGTGGTTGAATTGGTAATTTAAACACCACCTATAGTTTAAGTTAGTGAACACCGACAACAATTTTTTCTCTGAGGATGATGAATGCACCTAAAGATGGTGTATTTTTCATTATTCTTTATCGTTGTTCATGTGTTGAAGAATTTGGTTGTGCTATTAAGATTAAGAGTTTGGTTTGTTAATATATTTTTGCCTTCTCTTCCCTCTATATTTTATTATAAGTTGTTTTGACATTTTCACACATATTAAAAAATGTAGTTGATTTTGTACTAATGAGATAAATTATAAGTGATTTTGTACTAATGAGATAAATTATAAGTGATTTTGCATAATTATCCTTTTAATGAAATGGGAAAAATCTATTAAAATAATTGAAAGAAGAGAGAGTAACAATAATAAGGGGTACGATAAAAAAAAAACTTGCCCCCTAAATGTCAGTTTGTAGTTTTAAGTGACGATTTAAATTTGCTAGAGATCTAAAGGAGGAATCATATGTTTACGGGTTAAGTTATGAGTTGAACATTTCTTAAAGTTATTTGTGTTCGACTATAAGCGTAGATGAATTATTGTATACATTGAGAGTTTTTTGTCGACGGGGTGTATGTCGAGCAAAACAATCTATGATACTTTGGTAACAAAGATAGAGGGAGAGAGTGAGTGAGAGGGAGAGAGGAAGGGATGAAGGGAGAGATTCTGACGAGTTTGATAATATGTTGCAAGGAAACTATACATTGAGCCTCCCTTCGATACGGAGTTGGTTGAGCAATAATGTCTTATGTTTAGAAATATTGGAACTGGGTTTTCACGGTGGTGATATGTTTTGCATGTGAGGATTATTGTTTCTTTCATTTGTTGGTTGTGGAACTATTTGTTTATGTTTGCATCTTTGAATAGTACATCTTTGTCTCCGGATTTATAATCGATTGTCGCGTCATTTTTCGGAGGTCAAGCTATTTTATTAGCATAGACTCACTATTTCATTTCACGACCGAACATTTAATTTTAAGAGAAAAAGGGAAAAAGGTTCAAAATACCCCTTTGAAAAGATTTTGGGTTCGGGGGTTAGTTACATAAAGGGAAGGTGTTAGCACCCTTTATGTCCGTAGTACTCTACGGGAACCTCTTGGTTTTATTTAACGTTTTGTGCTACAACTTGCTTATTTTGAAAAAAAAAGAATTAAAGTGGTAAAGGAAGAAAAAGACCTACTTATCTACATTTTTTATTGATTTGGAAGGACGAGTGTCCTTTGCCTACGTACCCGTGAGGGATCAAAACCTCGTAGTTCGGGGTAAAAAATTGACGTTTGATTTGTTTGGTGTTTTTTATTAGTTTTGAAATGAAAAGCCAAGTGGCAAAATAAATTTGTTTGTGTTTTTTATATTAAGGGAAAATGACTTGAAATATGATTAAGATTGATTGCAATTTTGATTTATGAAAGAATAAAAAATAAAGAGGTCACTTGATTTGAGATCAAGGTTTATTGTAAAAAATGTTTTTTGTGATTTTGTTATTTGCATGTTTTTGTTGTTCGTTTTTTTGAGATATAACTAAACTAAAATTGAAAACTAACGGAGCAAGAAAATAAAGCGTAGGTACCTCATGGTGGTGTTGGACCATCGCGAGGACCTTTATCCTAAGCTAGCAACAAAATAAAAGGGCATACACACACGCACACACCCATGTACCTAAATCTATTACATAAAACCTATTATACATTCTACGGTCTGCGATAAAATAAATGACGGAAATACTTACATTTTGAACCTAATTTACATTCTAAAGTTCCGAGCCAAGAAAAGAAAACGAAAATAGATAAATGAATTACATTAAAACCTAAATACACATTCTAAAACCCATGCTACGAATTAAATGAAAACTGAATGATAAATATGCACCCTAAACCAATAAATTTCAAAGAAGAAACGATAAAAAATGCAAGAGAAATTTAAAATGCATGAGGAAAGAGAAATAAAATAGAATGATACAAAAGGGGGGTGCAGTCAGTAGCCAGGGGGGTGTGCAGAAAATGGATAAAGAAAAGAAATTGGGCTTGAGGAACCCGAACCGGGCCGGTTTATTGAGTGCTGGGTCGGGTCGAAAATGAAATGATCTCGGCCGTCAGATGAATCAGACAGCTCATATCTGATCAAGGATCGGGGCATCAGGGGCCCTTAGATTTCGATCGAGGCGCATGGGAGGCGAGAGTGCACGGCAGAACCATGCACCCACGTGCGTTGGATAACGTGAGCCTATATAAAGGCTGTGAGAGAGAAATCCCTCATTTTTCCATTGTCTTTCTCTCTCTTCTCTTTCTCAACGAAAAAAGAAGCTTTCTTCTCTCTCCTTTTTCTTCTTCTTCTTCGATGGAGAAAACGGCGGCGGCTGGGAGTCCGACGCGGTGGTCGACCGAAACCAAAGGGCGGCGCCGCCGCGTCGGAGCTACAAAGCTCCTCTTTTTTTTAAAATTTTTTTCGGTCCCTACTCTATTTCTCACCCTCTTTCTGTTTTCACCCTAGGAATCAAGGAAAGTAAACCATGCCTCTTAGATTTAAAGAAAAACTTTGAAAAATAGTTACCTCTTTGAGTGATTTGTGTGGCGACGGTTCTGTTTGGAATCGGCTTCTCTGCGTAGGTGTCGAGATTACCACCTTCTGTTCTCCTTTGTGCGTGTGTGACTGTGTGTATGTCGATGCGTTTTGCTGTATGATTCGAGACTTGGCTTTGCGTTAACGGTGGAATCGAAGCTATTGCGGTTTCTTTTGATATTTGTTTGGCTGTTTGTATGTTTCTGTGTTGTTGTGAATTGCAGGTTTACGATTGAGGATTTGTCTTTTCTGTGTGTTGTGCAGGTTCTATTTATAGTAACATGGTTGTGGGCTAGGTTTTGAACAGAATTTCCTGGCTTGGGGAGAAGGAAACAAATATGTTCCTCAATTTGGGATGCAGATGAACCGGAAGTGGATGAGGCTGAGACAGCCTGTATGAGGCGTTTGATTTTGGATTTGGACGAAAAATAGGACTATTTGATATGGACAAAATAAAAATTAAAAAGATGAAGACTAAATAATAAAAGTATTGAAAGTTTAATTAAAAAAAGAAAAAATAAATACTTTTATATACAAAATTAACGTTATCTAAAAAATAAAAGATGGAAATTAAAAATACGATAAAAACAAAAATACAGAGAGAAGAGGGCCCGACTCGGAACTATAATGAGGTATTTTAAAATACCTCTCTGCCGAAATTTTCACTGAAATTCAGAGATTGATCAGGTTAAACTGCGTATGAATGTAGGGTCCAACGACACGTGTCAGTGACATCTTGGGTCAAAAATTGGGGTATGACATCGATCTTGAGCTTTTTATGGCGCGTTGGTTGTCTGAGGAAGACATTGTTGCCTTGGTTCTTGGCTTGCTTGATGTGGTGTTTCATTTTATATTATGAGTTTATATGTCCTCTCGCTTGATTGATGGCGGGATAGTTTGATTATCTTATCGAGTTCATTTATCCTCTTCCACTTTTGAGATGACATGAGCAAAAAGAAGGTTTTAAAGAAATTGATGGTTGCTCCTCCCGCTGAGGAATATCGTTTTTCGGTTACTGACGATCTTTTGGGAACACCGTTAATTTACGTTGGTGACATTTCCCCGAACCCCCAATTTGTTTGGATTGATGACGCGGGGACCACGCACTAGGAAATGCATATTCCTTCGTACTAAATTTAAAGGAATATAGGCCCCCATGTACAGAAAATTGTTAAAAAATGTGTGTTTTTGAATCCCATTCTCTCCCTCCAAGAAGCATATGTTCGCGAGGTTGAATATTGCCTCCTCTAAACTGCATCCAACTCGACGACTTTTTTTAGGGCATTCTAGCTGGCATCTCTTCGCTTGGAAATGATCGTGACCATGCGTCCCTTCTTCCACAGATTTAATTTATAGAGGTCGATAAATGATTGTGGTAATGCTAGTTGTTTTCCTTAAAGAATACGAAGAAAATATTTGAGATGTTTGTGGACGTTGTTCGCAGCTTCAAAAATATGATTTGGTTCATCCCAAGATGCCTGCTGCAATTTCAACTTCGATGGAGACAACAGTTATGTGAAATGATGTTTCGGCTAAAATTTCTAACAATGTTGGGGCACCCGTTACTAAGGAAGTGCCCTTGTTCCCCTGTATTGGATTAAAGACCACTTTAATATCAAAACGAATGTGTTTTTTTTTTCTTCCTTTGATAAGTATGAAAATTTATTTATGCGGTTTGGTTCAATTTGATTTTAAAAAAGTGTTTGGAAATTCAATCCAAGGAGTTTTCACAAACATCATTCGACAATATTCGGTTTTGTGAGCTTTTTCGATTTTTTTTGGATTGATTTAATTTGAATTTGAACACGCTAACACCAACCATTGCTGTGTTTTTTGCCAAAGACCCGCTTTATTGTTTTTTACTCCCTCCCTTTTTCAAGTGTCATTTTAGAATAGTACAATCAAATTAAGGAACTTGATTTTTAGAGTTTTTTTTCTTTTCAATTATACTCTTATTTTAATCTACCAGTAAATTAATATTTCTCCTTTCTCACATAACAAACAAGCTATACATTCTTTATCTTTCCAAGAAAATCCTTTTTTTGGCACACACTATGTTTCTTTCCCAAAACAAACAATTGTCAATTTATATTGATGATGCTTCCCTCTAACCCCCCTTCTTCTTCCCGTTAAAACTAAACTTTCCCTCCAACTCCTTTGGCCAAAGTTTCGGCTCCAAATATAACTTCAACAAATACTATATTCACACTCCGGTGTAATTTGAATGGTGAGATTACCTTTTTGGGAGATCTATAGAATTTCAATTCTTTATAGATTCAATATTTTAAGCAACAATTTTTTTTTCAAATATATAATATTAATTAATTTTATTGAAAACGAATAAGCAAAGTAATAGTAATTAAAAATGAGTATAATTGACAAATTATATTCTTAAACTATCAAAACAGCGGAAAATACAAAGATAAAATCCGTAATCAAGCTACCCTAAAAAAACGGATGGAGTATATTAGAATAAGGTGAAATATTAGCATCACATTCTAACATATATTACTCATTTACTTGCATGAAATTTAGCCGGTAAAAAAGAGTTTGTTAAAAATGATGTGTGAAAGAGTATGTTGCTATTGTTATTTTAAAATAATATTTGTAGTAAAAATGATGTGTGAAAGAGTATGTTGCTATTGTTATTTTAAAATGATATTTGTGATAGCCAACTTGCCAAATGATTGTGAGTTGTTGTATACTAGATAGTATAAATGTTTAATTATTTAGGATTTTGGATTTAGGTCCAATAATAAAAGAACCGATGTGCTACACCGAGACTAGTTGCAAGCCTAGTAGCATATGTACAATAAAGACGGCTTAATGGTCTTTTGTTTTTCAATTATTTTTTATCATCATTATTTTTTTAGAAATTAAATTAGTTCATTCAAATTGACCTTAAAAAAAAGCGCACCTTCAAATTTTAAACCAATACTACTAGATCAATCTAAGTAAGTTTTCATCGTTATTATTATGATTATTATTATTATTCGTGGAAAGACATTTTTTAAAAGAGAGATCCTCTAAAAATAAGGTAAAATAGATAAAATTGTAAATATAATCTATATTAATGGTGAAATTAGAAGTGAAAAAGTCATCTCAAAATCATGCTCTCTCTGGTCACAATTATATGAATTATTCCCTTTTCAGATTCATTAAATAACTAATGTATTTTAACCATATTATAGTTCAAATACATCAATTTTTCAATGAACCCAAAAAAATGATATTTGCTTATAAATATGACTAACAAAAGTATGCCTTTTCGATCGTTAACGATTTCGCGCAACCACCAAACCAACTTTATATCTCTGATTCACTCATGTATTTCTAATCAAGATTGAGAGACTAATATTGAGTTATGAGATATACTTAAAGATATTGATTAATTATAAACATGTTTTTTTCATACTGTTATAGATTAGACATTTTACTATATGGTTATCAAGCTCAATTATTTGTGTTTGACCACGTTGGTTGGATGTTTTTGTTTGGTAGGTGTGGAGTTAGGAATTTGGACTCCACTCATCACAAGAAGAATCTCACATTTGCACATTTATCCTTTAATTGAGATCAAACAATCAAATTAAAAAAAGGAGATTTTAATTTTTTTCCTAAAAAAAAAGAGAGATTTTAATTTTATAATTTAAGATAACGAACTTGAACACAGACCATGCAATTTTGATTCAATAGTCACTGATATTCCAAATGCATGGAATGAGGAATCCCAATATAGAGGAGACATTACAACAACAAAAATGTAGATTTTAATTTTTATAATTTAAGATATTGAACTCGAACATAAACTGTCAAATCTTGGCTGAACAGTCATCAATATCTGAAATGCAAGAATTCCAACTGCAAAGGAGTAGATCCGTGAAGTGTGACAAAGCTGAAGAGGGTGGACAATTTACTCTATAAATTAATTTTGATAAACTTCAATCACAAAATCAAAAAAAGAAATAAATAAAATGTCATGTAGTTTTGTAGATTATGTATTATCATTTTATAAATGATAATAATTTTTAGGCTTAATAGTAGTTTTAACCCCTTAACTTTCTTAAAGTTGCGATTTTGGACCCCTAAGAAAAAAAATACAAAACCTCCCCTAAGTTTTGCACATGTGGCAGTTTTGGCCCCCAAGGCCAATTTTGACTCGGTCTACGCTGACGTGGCACCCTAAGTGAGGCGCCACGTGTTATTTTTTAATTTTTTTTCGACCTTGGGGGGCCAAAACCGCTACAGTTGCAAAACTTAGGGGGCGGTTTTGTAGTTTTTTTCTTAGGGGGCTAAAATCACAACTTCGTGAAAGTTAGGGGCGAAAACTGCTATTAAACCTAATTTTTATGTATTATTAGTGTAATTATTATTTATTTTCTTGGGTCAAAGCGTAAAATGTTTTAACTCCCAAGATATTTTGTGAGAACATGCCACTAATTCCACGAAAATAGCCACATGAATAAAACTATTTTTTTTTCCAGTTGAGAATGTTAAGGTAAGGCTTAATTGACTAAGTAAGCATGATGAGTCATAGTTAGCTTATTTAGGAAATGACAAAAACATGTGGAAACATCATTTTTGGATGGACTTAGTTAGAATTAACTTTTGAAATAAAATAAAACTCTAAAATTACAACATAACAAGCCATTTTTTTAATATATATTATAGATAAGACACTAGCATGAAAACTAAAACAATAAGGAGAAATAGTAAGAACACATGAATAAGCATGGCAACAGAACCCATACCCGTGGTTATCCATTTGAACCAAATCCAATTTGACGGGTTTTTCCCGTTTTGGCTGGGATGAGTTTGGATTTTTCCCAATTTCAAAACACGTGTATGGGACGGGTAACAAATATATAGGTACTCACCCCGAACCCATACCCAAACCCATCCCGAATGCAGAAAACTACTTTATGTTAATACGCCATGTTATTTTCTTTTATAATTGTCGTGTTATAAAAACTACCATTGATATTTAAATGAGCAACTAAATCAATTGGTCTAATAAATGTTAAAGTGAACATATTGTTGGATAATGCATTACAATATTTCTCTTGGGGTTGCAAAAAACTTCTATTTTTTATTAAAAAAAATTATTTAATGCGGGAACGGGGATATGGCGGGGATACCCGAACCCGTCGGGGGCGAGGGTGAGGTTCAATTTCTCTTCTCATCCCTGTTGGGTATGGAAAGGGTAACAAGTAAGTATATGAGAACCGGATATAGGAACGGGGATGCAAAACTCGTCCCTACCCCACCACATTGTTATGCCTGCACACAAAAAGTATGAGAGATAAACGTGCTACTAATAACATTTATCTAATAGACTGACATTGTATTTCTTTTAGTTTTACAAAGAACATTAACCCGCTTATTAAGACACTAGCTAGTAGCTACTATTCTTAATAAAAAAAATACTAGCCACTAGGCATGTATTTGGATACACTCCATGAAATTAACAAAATTAAACAAAAATAATTTAGTCACATCAATTGATATTTATTTAATTTTATTTCCTTTTATTTCTTTAGTTTTGTCTGTGCGCTAAAATATTTTTATTTGAATTTGTGTCCAAGTAAGTATTTTCTCTAGTAATATGTTAGCGCCCGAATTATAGATAAATTCAATTTCTTTTTCATTAAAATACTAGTTGAAACGGAGAAGATGCCCATGATAAGAAAAAGGAAACGGAGAAGATTAAAATGTACTTCATTTGTTTTAAAATGAATGTCGTTTAAAGTTTTTAAACACATAAAAAAAATAGTCTTTATGGTCTTGTATATAAATATTTTTTTCTTTTCAGATTCATCAAATAATTGATAAATCAGTTATTCGATGAATCTGAAAAAAGAGCATTTCATCCAATCACATTTATAAAAAAAAAATATTTCTTTTTTCGGTGACATCTAGGGTGAACCACCAACTAAGTGGTTCATAGTGAACCATGAATAAAAACCATCATATTTTGTTGTTCTACCAGATCTTACGATGTACACCACACACAATGATTTTTTCTTCTTCCTACTATCTCCTCTCATGTACAACCAACGCCATCAACCCTCAAATCACCATCTTCTAAGTTTTGAATCTTGATTTATTTTCTCTAGAAACAGTAAACCCATCTCAAATTCAAGTAATTATAAAAGTTTACTATTTTTTCTTTTAAAATTCTTATTTTGTGATTTTGGTATAATCCTTAAAAATGATTATCGAATATACTTACAACATTACCCTTAATTTCATCCAATTTAAAACGCTTCTCTCTTAAAGATTCAGTAAAAGATATATACTTATATCATTACCCCTTGCTTACATGCATTCTAGCAATGATTTATTAATTTAAACTAGGATTAATATGAAAGAAGAATCTTCATATTTGAAAGGATTTATGAGGACAACGGAGGTTGGAGGCCAGCAGTTCTCCATGGGCGCACCAAGTAGTTCAACAAAGTTTCTTGTTGGCAGTTTGGATACAATGTTATGGTCTTGTATTGGTAAATTATATCGAACAGTAACACATATTGGACAAATACCCAAAAATTAA
>Ga0228711_1000152_pt1 | contig 64774 bp, 37 predicted proteins | sample MedpolnodulmetaG_2_FD_177996 | JGI IMG/M metagenome (GOLD analysis project Ga0228711, IMG submission 177996) | Root nodule microbial communities from Medicago polymorpha collected in Santa Monica, California, United States - brown nodules | ecosystem: Host-associated > Plants > Roots > Nodule...
TTTTTTTTTATCTAATTACACTTTTGATCTTGCCTTCTTGAAGAATAAAGTTTTGGCGCCTTTATCTTAAAAATCATATTTCTAGGCTCCAATTTCACATACTTTTCTGAAATTTTCACCTACATCCCATTTAGAGTATTTTTACAGGTATATTTTATTCATTACTACCGTAGTAACTTTTACGAGATTTCTTTTGTTAACATGAATATTCAGTATAATCATATTCGTGTTGCTACTTCATTAATAAGTATATTACATCAGTAAAACTGACCTCAAAATAAAACACAGTGGAAAAAAAGTGAATTGGAAGACAAAAACATTTTAAAATGGGGTGATCAATTTTATTTTAATACTTACATAAGAGAATAAAAATACATCTAAGTCTCCCGAAAAGAAATACATCAAAGTCTTTTTATTTAATTAATCTAGCTGGCCCCACTGCCGAAGAGTAGGGACTAAGCAGCAATTAAAATCAAAAAGTGCATTTCAGATTCTAGTTCTAGCTGATAAATAAAAAAGGAGACAACAAAATCCCAACTTGAATTCCTTACATAGTTCAAATTTATTTGATCAACGATCAACACTATATTGAATGGATTAATATATGTATAGTTTAAATAACTGTCACAATTTATAGATAAAAAATGTCCTGATTATTAAAAATTTGTCATTATCATCGATTATTAATTCTTTTATTTTGTATTTTCATTAAAACCAAATACAAGTCAATCAAATAATCTGCAATCTCTCATCCTTGAATTGTTCTTTGCATTAAATAAGAGTGATGCTATTTAAAGCGAAATTCCTATCCTGAAATTTCAAGAAGCTTAGCGGTTGCAATTGGTTTTGTGGCTAAAACGTGGGCCAGAGGGTGATAAGCAGCCAATCAAGAGTATTTGATATGCATTCGCGAAATAAAACTTTGTTGTATTTTTAGCATTTTCGATTAAATAAACACTTCAACAAAACAAAATAAATTGTTTTCTTATGTTTCATCTATGGCTCAATGTGTATGCCCTTATCTAAGATTGAACCTGAAATACATGTTTAAATTAAACGGATTTTAGTTTCTTTCTTAGTAGTAGTTTGTTCACCTAGAATCAACTCGTCGCGGATTTTTTGGACCAGACACAATTTTGAGCTTGGAAGCTCGTATAACTAGGAAAAAAATATGTCTGGGAAACAATATTTTTCTTATGAGTTTATAGTTTATTTTTACTCGCTTATGACGTTTTATGATAATCTAATTTAAGTAGCTTTACAACAACAAAAAAGGTAGCTTATAGTTTAAAACTTGACATTTTTTCTGTCAATTTTACCCTTGTAATCTTCTTTGAAAAAAGTAAACAATAATTAAAAACATAGATATCTTAAGTCATTTCATATTTATAATTTATCAGCTGCAATTTTTACTTGATATTACAAATTCAATCATCTATATTATTCGCTATCAACAAAAAATTTGGTTTATCAGTTGTCTATTATAGTTTCATCCACTATAAACTAACTTCTCAATAATCCACTATTTTTTTTTCGCCAAACAAAGACACAAATTTTAGATGTTAAATTTAAATTTCTCATCACTGTAACAAATCTCTTTGCTCATATAAGGTTAAAAAACAAAGAAAATTTAAAATAAAATAAAAAGTAAAGCAAAATTGTTCTTGTGTTTTTTAACTTAATTTTAGATAACGATTTCGTTTTTTGTCTTTTTTTAAATACTTTTTTTCCCCTTTGATCAATCTACATATGTATTTTTAAGTTCCAAATCTATTATTTTATATCAACATGAGCTCTTAGGGTTCAAATATATGGTTCTTCACTCGTATTTTCATACAAATTTTATATTTGGTGTTTGAAAATCCATATAAAAAAATATCAAAAGAACAAAAATGTTGTGAAAATAAGATTAAAGACGAAATCGTAATATGAAATTGATTCAAGGAAATACTAAAGTGATTTTATCAAAAAGTAAACATGTTGCAAAGTGAAACATATTGGAATAAAAAGCACGGAGATAAGCAAAGAGCTATCACAATTATAAACCAAAATCTCTTACTTAGGTCCATTGAATAGTTGACATATTTGATTTATAATATAGACTAGGTACATCAATTATTTAATGAATGTTAAAATGAAATTTTTGTTTATAATAGTAATCAGAGGGTGTATGTATTATAGGCGCGGAAGCTTGTTTGGTTAATGGGATGCACCCCATAAACATAAAGTTAAAACGTGTTAAATTGATGCTCAATTGCATAGAAAACAAAGAGAAGTGCTAACAACACTCAATTTTCAACACTCACTCAAACACTCCATATTTTATTAAATGGAATCAACGTGGATGCCATACTTTAAAAATGGGATCCGCGTAAAGTGATGAGACACACATATGTTTCACACAATTAAAGAGGGGGAGTTTGAGTGAGTGTTGAAAAGAGAGTATTGTTGGCTGATTCCCTTCTCGAAAGTTGCATAGAGGAGATCAATATCGGATAAAGCTCTAAGTTTGGCCATAAAGTTGCCCACTGGTTCCCTTCTCGAAAAGTGTGGCATATATATTGTTTTGCTCGATCAATTCTTTTTATGTCTTGAATCAAAACAACATGAACATGAAACTTCATAGATGGACCTTTTATGAGGTCTATACCGTGTAAGGAGTCAAAATAGCAAACGAGCTAGCTCATCAATGTCCATCGTTTTAGCTAACAACAAACCTTGGTATATAGTGAATAACTCAGCTTGAAGAATGTCAGAAGAATTATGGATATAGCCTGAAAATCTTGAGAGGTAAACACCTGCATTATTTCTTAAGACACCATCGAAGACAGATTTGATAGGAGAACCTATTCATAACATTAAAGATGACACTGGAATGACTGTTTCATTCCCCTTTACGAGTCTATCTGTAGGGGCGCCATTACAATGGTTGTTACTCCCTTCGTCCCATAAGAACCGAGTCATTTGTGAAAAATATTGTCTTAAGAATATTGACTCATTTCACTTTTCAATACAACATTAATTTTTTTTCTTTTCAATTATAACTTTAATTAATATTACTTTCATCACTCTCAATTCAATATATTCTACTTTACATTTATGATAAAGAAGAATGCACAAATACTTAGACAAAGACACTCAAAACCACTGTTCTCTCTTTCATTTATACACTTTTTTTTAATCTCTGTGAAATGATCAACTGACTCAGTTAAACTGGGACGGAGGGAATATTATTTAATCAACATCAATTCTTTCAAAATCAATTATATGAAACTTAATTTTTCAGGACGGCAAATTCAAACAAACACTAAATAATCTTTTTGGTTATTGGTAAATGAAATTAAAGTCACATGAATAATGCTAAGAATAAACTCAACAAATACTTTTTTTTTTAAATACACTCAATAATTTATACTACTGTACATCCTCCGGTCACTATTATAAGCAAAAATTAATATTTTAGATTCGTTCATTAAATATTATATGTGGGTTATAATAAGAACCATATACATCATTAATTGAATGAATTTAAAATGTAAAATTTTGTTTATAACAGTGTGATCGGAGGGTGCAGTAGTCAACATATTTGGGGACAAATTGTGACATGGGGATGAAGGGAGTACGCACGCTTATCGCTATCCTTGGGTGGCATGATCGAGAGGGAATAGGAGGGTCTGTTGAACACAAAAGAAAAACGCAGGCACCAATGAGGAGTGCAGGCTTAGAAGCCAGACTAGACCGTTACTCTTCCTAATTCCTAGAAAAATATGCCTATTGTATTGCCCGTTTGTAGCTTCTTAAGCCTCCTTGGACAAAAACAATTCACTTTCCACCAAGTATGGCCTACGGTTCAAGAAATAAAGGTAATGAATGCATGGCTTACCTTGCCATTTTATCGTTTTCCTCTTACACACATGCTTCTATTTTTTAAAAAAGTACTCCCTCCCTTCCTTTAGGATTAACCGAGTCATTTGCTCATTTCACATATATTAAGAAAAATGTATAAATGAATGAGAGAGAAAAATGGTTTTAAATACTCTAGTTAAGTATTGGTACATTTTTTACTATCATAAATGCAAAATTAAATGTATTGAATTGAGAGTGGTGAAATTAGTATTAATAAGAATCATAAAGGAAAAAATAATTAATATTGTATTGAAAAGTGAAATAACTCACTTATTTTGAAACACTTTTTTTGTATGCAAATGACCCAGTTATTATGGGACGGAGATAGTATAAACTACTCCCTCCGGTCTCAAATGTAAGAAGAAGAAAAAATGCACACATATTAAGAAAGTAGATTGACCACATTTAAGTCATTATAAAAAGTGATATTTTTCTAATTTTACCCTTTCTTGAAGTAGTAAAGACATTAATGATAAAGTGAGTTTAATGAGTGTAAACTTGAAATTGTAGCATTTAATAGGTTCATTTTACAATACTTTTTCTTATATTTGAGATCACCAATTTTATTTTTTTTGTTTCTTACATTTGAGACTGGAGGGAGTATGCTTCTATAAATTCCCTTGGTTTAACAAATATCTTTTTTCAATTTCATAAGTATAAATTAGGATTAGTTTGAAAGATAAATTTAGGAGGTAAAGAAACGTTAAACACTTGAACATTTTTAAGACTTGATGATATTCAACCTATGATGTTGCGAATGGATTGACATGGATAGGCTCCGGGTAATATTTACCCTGAGAGTTAGAAATACTCAGCTGTTGGATCTTGAGGGATTTAAATGTGGTTTTTTTTCTTCTAGTTTCATGCTATGACATCATAATATACATAGAATCCTAGAGAGGTTGTAGAATGATACTTACGGTGTGAGAAGAGGTAGAGTAAAATCGCAGGGACCTATTGAGGTGAGATAACTCAAAGTGGCTTCATAATACTCGGTTCTTAAATGGGCTATTGAGAAGATCATATACGTGATACTTTGATGGCTGGTCTAGCCATAAGGTAAAACTTCTACATTGTAATGAAAGATTCACTATGTATAAGCTTATATGCTCAACTAAGCTTATATGATCAAATTGGAGTTGTTTGGTAATAATTTTTTCTTAGAGTTACAACAATTCTTTTCCTCACAAACTTATATGTTTTATAAAATGATATTTAAGTAGCGTTTGTGCATATAGATTAATATGTGTCATGTTTTGTCCAATTGTTATCCTCGTTGTCTTAATTGAAATTTTTAAAATAATAATATTTTTGTGTGTTTCTTATAATTATCAGATAACTCAACGATAAATTTTACCACACTTTGCAAACTTTATTAGTTACCTCATCCACATTTGTGGTCTGAAGGGTGTGCGGGAGGAGCAAGAGCACACGGCCCAAATTCTAGGGTTTTTTCTTCTTGTCAGTACATGTGTCGTGTGTATTAAAAAAAAAAGTAATAACTAATATATGTATTTTTAATTATAAATAATTAAATATATCAAGGATTAAAATTGTACATTGACGTGTATAAAATAGTCAACATTCTCTCTAAGTTAATAATTGTGAACTCGCGGATAAAGTTTTTTTAGTGAGAGAATCTCCACATTCTCTCTAAGTTCTTTTTATCTTTCATTTATCAAAGAAGGGTGGTTTTAGGACATTTTTTGACCCAGGATCACCCATCCGCATCTTGTTTTTCTCTTTCTTTCAATCTAAATAAATGATTTCTACATATATTAAGTTTTTCTTTTGTGTTTTTCGTGATTTTGCCGTCTGAGTGCGACATTGTGTTGTTTGTCGTCTTGTGCGACGTTGTTTGATTTCACCTCTCTTTGCGGTGTTTGTTTGGTTCTAATTGAAAGATCAACATCAGTTAATCAAAGATTCAATCGATGATTTGGGTATTCTGATTACTTAAATTTTATCATATTAATTTAGGCATTTTGTCGTTGTATGTTATTAACTTGAGTGTTGTGAGTTTGTTCACATATTCATCCTTTACGTTTTTAGCGATGTTGATCATGTTATTGTATCTTATGTATTCTATCAACTTGAATGAATAAATGTCATTTTGCATTTGTATAAGAAAAACTCCATAAGTTAATTATTTTGACACGGAACGAGTAACGAAGGTGGAAACTTGAGCAAGTTGTTAGAGAAGATTGACTCTTTTAATTGTTTGTTTTTTCTATGGTAACCTTTTTTAACACTCGCAAAAAGTCAAAGCTAAGATATACAGTGGCGGATCTTGAGTTTTTTTCTTGAGGATGCCAAACATTTTCGAAATATATATTAAACTGTGCTAAGAAATTGTTGAAGTTATTAATTGAAATAGTGGTAAATTTTGTTTGATTGCAGTGTAGTGGTGTAGGTTCGAGTCCCGGCATTGATATTTTTTTAAAAAATTTATCAAAAATACAGTAGAAATATGAAAAATAAGACATCAAGGGGTGTTGAACCCGCGACCTGTGATACAATTCCCAAGCGCTTTTCCACTAAGACAAGCAAAAGTTAATGATACATTATGGCTAATATCATATATATAGAAACCTTAGGGGATACCATGGCACTTGCAGGTCCCAAGGAAGATCCGCCACTGAAGATATGTCAATGACAAGGTGATGTTATTACTACATGTTCGGTTGATAAATGCAAGTATAATTAGTTTTGCTACATTCTATTGTAGTTTTGATTTGATATGAACTTCTTAATATTGATGTCATTATGTATTATGACATTTGTCTGCTACAAAAATAAAACAATGTTCATTTATTCAAACTTGTTCAGCATCATTAAAAATGTAAATGGTGGATCTGCGATCAAAACTCATAGCACCACAACATCTAAGATACAACGACAAAATGTCTACAAATATACTCTCTCTTGTCCTATTTGCAAGAAATATTTGACATTTTTGATTCATTGAATAATTGTTGTATTTGATCTATATTTTAGACAGGATACATCAATTACCCAATGAATATAAAAAGTCAATTGTTTCTTGTAAATAGGACTTGAGGAAGTACATGATAAAATATAAGTTACCGAAATACCCATAATCTTGAATCTGTAACGCTGATACTAAAATCATTGATTAGATATATAATGATCGACGTTGATCTTTCAATAAAAATCAAAAGAAGCCACAACGAAATGCAAAATCAAATAACGCCCACACTCTTGCAACGAAGTCAACGACTCCATAAGCTAATTATTTTGCGACTAAAAGGAGTAATAAAAGGTGAAAATTTGAACAAATTGTTAAAAAAAATCGTCTCTTTTATTGTTTGTGGTTTTTACGGTAACCTTTTTAATACTCACAAAAAGTCAAGACTAATAACTAAAGATTTTACAAAACTGAAATTTCAATTATTACAAACTATTCTATCATAGGAGTAAGTTTTATTAAAACCAATAAGTATTATTAATTACTCCAATAGATAATGAAGTCAAGTCAAAGAAAACAAAGAGACAGACAATCTAATTAATTAATTAGTCATAAAAAAGAAATTCCAAATAAAAATATCGTGACGCCTTTTCACCCCTCCCAATCCCATAAAGCAGCAAATACCATTCTCTTTCTTTCTCTGTCTGCGCGTTTTTTCCCTTTTTCTCTTTCTCTCTCCTTAAACCGTTTCCCCACTAACGCACACACCACACACCTCACTCACTTCCTTTTACTCCTTCCACATTTCACACACACTTTCTCTACTCTTCTTCGCTCTCTCTCTCTCTCTCTCTATGAACCTTCCCTTCATTTTCATTTTCACTTCAACACTTAGCTTCTCTTAACGCTCTAATAACGCTTTCCCTTTCTCAATTTTTTTCTCTCATTTTCTATAATGGAAAGGAAACAGGGTTTCTTCTCTGCACTCAAAGAAGAAGTAGTTCGCGGCCTCTCACCTTCTCGCTCCCGGTCCACCAGCCCTTCCCGAACCGGTTCACCTATGACCGGTCTATTCACCAGAAAGAAAAACAATCTAAACCCCAACCTAGACTCTTCACTTGCAAGATCCGGAGGTTTAAGACCGTTAGGAGAGACGCTAACGCCGTTAATTGAAGGACCCGATTCAGAAAACGGGGATCTAAAACGAATCGGGTCGGGTTTAGGAAATTGGATGAAGGATCAGCTATCACGTGCTCCTTCTGTTTCGTATAAGAGGTCTGATCTGAGACTTCTGCTTGGTGTTATGGGTGCTCCGTTAGCTCCTTTTCATGTTTGCTCCACTGACCCGCTTCCTCATCTTAGTATCAAAGACACTCCAATCGTGAGTTTCTTTCTTCATTTTTTAGTGTTTTTATTCTATTTTTATTGAAGATTCACTTTCTAGTTTGTATGTATGTATTTATGTATGTTTAATTATGGAAAGACTTCAAATCATGTCTACCCTTTTTATATTGTTTTTTTTATATTTTGGGATCATTTTATTTATGGTTATTGTGAGATAAAAAAACATATTAGAACAGTGAATCAAACGCTTCTTATTTTAACTTTATAACTCAAGTTATGTTATAGTATAACCCAAGCATACTGATGTTAATACATATTAACTTTTGGATAATTATTTTAGTGATTTAGTAGCAGATAGTCCTATTAAAATGCTATGTGTTTATCTGATCCGATTTTATGGAGAGAAAAAACAAAAAAGGTGTATAATAGATGCTGCGGTTTTATTCAATTTCTGATGTTTTTGTTTGTGGAACTGTTGCAGGAAACATCGTCTGCGCAGTATATATTGCAGCAGTACATAGCGGCATCTGGGGGGCAGAAATTGCAGAACTCTATACGAAATGCGTATGCAATGGGGAAGGTTAGAATGGTAGCTTCTGAATTTGAAACTGCAACTAGGGTAGTGAAGAATCGGAATGCTTCTAGGTGTGCAGAGTCTGGTGGATTTGTGCTGTGGCAGATGAATCCGGATATGTGGTATGTTGAACTTTCTGTTGGTGGAAGCAAGGTTCATGCTGGTTGTAATGGAAAGCTTGTTTGGAGGCACACTCCTTGGCTTGGTGCTCACACCGCAAAGGGACCCGTGAGGCCTTTGCGCCGTGCACTTCAGGTAAACTTTGTTCTGGTGTTTTTTTCCTACAAATATGTCATTTGTTTCCTTTTTTCTCTCGTCTTAGATGTGGTCATATTTATTTATTTAGGGCCTTGACCCGAGAACCACTGCTAGCATGTTTGCTGATGCCAGATGCATAGGAGAGAAGAATATCAATGGTGAGGATTGCTTCATCCTTAAGCACTGTACAGATCCGGAAACTCTGAAGGCTCGGAGCGAGGGTCCTGCTGAGATTATTAGACATGTCTTATTCGGATACTTTAGTCAGAAAACTGGGCTTCTTGTTCACATTGAGGATTCTCATCTGACCCGCATCCAATCCAATGGAGGCGACGCGGTTTATTGGGAAACAACGACCAATTCATTCCTTGATGATTACAGGCCTGTGGAAGGGATCATGATTGCTCACTCAGGGCATTCTGTGGTGACTCTTTTCAGGTTTGGAGAGATGGCCATGAGCCATACCAAGACAAAAATGGAAGAAGCCTGGACAATTGAAGAGGTTGCATTTAATATTCCAGGTCTCTCGCTAGATTGCTTCATTCCTCCAGCTGATTTGAAGACAGGTTCTGTCAGTGAAGCTTGTGAACTTCCTCAAGATGAAAGAGGAAAGAACTCACTTGGAGTACATCGAACCAAAGTTGTTGCACTGGAGAAATCACACGATTGCAGCATTGATAAGATGATATGGAAGATGGAAATCTAATGATGACAATAGGATCAATTCAAGGCAATTGTTCATAGCAGTCACTAGATTTTGACTACTAACGTTTAGATTTTAATTTTAGGATAGGGGTTCAGTTGGTTATTTACATGTCGAAGTTTGTTTATGCCTCTATATATAGTCTGTAAATAGAGCATAAAAATTCACAGGTGTTATGCGGACCTGAGTGAATATTTATACTCGATGCAGAATCCAACAATGGAGTTGGAGCTCGATTTTCCAAATCGGAATAGAGCAAAATGGAGGTTAAATTTTTAGTTTACCTTCCATAAATGTGGGAAGGTGGTGAAGCTTTGGTATAGTAGAACCATTAAACTTTTGTTACTTAGGAACTTATCTAAGTTCAGTGTTGGTGGTGGTAATATTAAAGAGTCTGCCACTGACCATAGTCAAGTTTGATGCTAACAGCTTCTATGTGGTGTAGAAGTTCTTTCTTTCTTTGGAAATGTAATGTAACGATGGTGTTTTTGATAGCTGGGATAGTATAGGGTGGTTTACTGAGACAATACTCAGTTTTCATTGATGTACCCAACATCTCTAATATCAGTAATTTTTTTCTATTTGTGTTGTGATCCTTTTTTTTTGTCAATTCTTCTGAAAATGAAACTGTCAGATAACGAATAGTCTTGATAGGTACTATATGTTATCTTTGATCTTTCCACTATTTTTCCCATGAAGTTGGTGAACTGTACATAGTAGCCTTAATTTGGTCATTAGATGTTAAGTTTTATATGCAGTGATTTAGTTATAAAAAAATCAATGTGAAGAAGTTCGTCTTTGTATGGAAACAAATTGGTCGTAAAATTCATTAAAATAATACCAGCATGCAATTTCTATTTTAATTATGAACATATATCGTGCCATATCTAATTAAAGTGTGAGATAATCTATGAGTTGATATTGAAACTCATAGTTTGTTGTTCATGTGCCTACAAGGAATAGATGCTTCTTTGCCTTGTTAAAAAAATAGCTTCTCTCCTGAATAGCATGTGTGCTTCACTTCACTCTTTTTTATCGGTCTTGGTCAAATGAGCATATTATGTGATGTAAGAGTAAAATGAGAGCCTAATTGGGAATATAACTTTATTAAATAGTACTAATGTACTATACTTTAGTAGTGAATGGAAGCAGAAGGAATTCAGTTTCAGCTTAAGTGTGAATAAACATAAACAATAAATAAAGTAAAATTGGTCTGGTCTCTGATGCATGCCATCCCATGTGTGTGTGAAAGCGTGAATATGGAATGACCACGAGGTTGGTCGTTGGATGCCTTCAAACTCCAAAGTGATGTAATCCACACACCTTCGTTTCCTTTTCTTGCTCATTCCTTCTCACAAATATTTTTCCTTTTTCTTTTTTCAAAAGCAGTTATATAGTTATATTGAGCTTCTTTTTTTATTTTTATTTTTATTTTCCGTAGTTTTAGTATTTTTCTTCCTCCTTCATGGAGTAGTTGGATCATGTTGTGTATGTGCATTTATATCATTGTTAGGCCTATTTTCGATGCCATGTGAATTACGTTGTCTATAGTAATTTGGTAGTAATCTGGAAACCTACCTTGTGTCCGGATGAAGCTCATCAACTCTTCGCAACATGTTATTTCAAACTGTCATTTTCCATAACATAGATATAACCATATTTGACAGATGTTATAAATGCATGATATTTGACAAATGTTATAATCTTATAAGCTCATAATAATGAATATGTGTGGTAGCAATTTTTTTTTTCCATGAGTTTATAACTTTTTTTTTTGTCAAGGGGTTTATATTTTTTTTATTTGAGCTTGTATGTTATCTTCTATCAATTTTATCCTTATTTGAGTTAAAAATATATGTTACCAAATATTACAAATATATATCTTTAAATCTATCCTCTATAAACTAACTTATCTATTATTCGCTATAACTTTCTTCAACATCAATCAACTTATCAATTACTCCCTCTGCAACAAAATATAAGCAAAGAGGATATAAAATGCCAAATGATTTTGGTCTTAATTTTATACCAAATACATTTGATTTTTTTAATTATCTTTGCTCATATTTTGTTAGTGAACAATATCCGCTATTTTTTTTTATCGTAGTCCAAGTCTATGTATGACAAATCAAATATGACTATGGTCATCACTACCGCATGCTTACTAAATTAATTACCTGATACGGTTATAAAAACGCATATTTGACTATTGGTTGGTATCTATGTAAAGAAAGTCATAAAGATACTTTTAATACATAAGGTTATTTTAATTATCATGACATCCATATGAAGTTTCTACTGTGATTTAGAGGTGACTATCTGTCGGAAAATTTGTGGAATACAAGAAATGGGAAATTTGTCGAAAAATAATAGCTAAATTATTTACATACGTACGAGTCAGAAATCTAACTCCTAGCGACATGTTTAAGAGATTCAAGTCCCTTTTCACTTTGGCCAATCAATTATTGGTCGTTAAAAACTTGTTTTATGTAGTCGTATTATAGACCAAGATTATCATATTTGGGGAGTATGATGTGAAAAAGAGATTGATGGCTGCTTGGACTTTGCTTTACTTTAATTTTCAGTCTCTATCGACCCCAATCAGGCTTGAATCAAGTCCAGGTAGCTTTCTTTTCATCTATTTTACTATTTCAAGATGTGGATGTAATTAATTCATGAAGATTGCTTTTTTGATATTCATTGTGTTTTAGTAACACAAGTAAATGACCAAAAAATCCAACGACAGTTAATTGCCGGCGTGTTTTTTAGTTATAAGTCAGCGGTAGTTAATTACCGCTGGAGGTATTTTAGTCTTTTACTTATATTTTTAGGAAGTATTGAAAGTCAGAAAATCAACTGTCTTAATTCATTGATGTAGACAATGCAACCAATTTTCGTTGAGTATGGTCCTAATAAGTTATAACTCGTAGCTACTACACCATATTTATTTTCTAGATCGGAAGGGCGTACATACTAAAACGGGAAATATGGAAAACAAATGTCCCATCCTCCTAATCCCAGTAAGCAGTGAACTAACATAAACAATACATGGATATTTATACTATCTCCATTATCAATTATAAATAAATTTGACTTTTTAATTTTATTCAATTGATGATGTATGTGGCTTATAATATGAACTACATGCATCATTAATTGAACGAACCTAAAAAGTTAAATTGGCAACGAAGAAGTACGTAATTATAGAGAAGGTTAATTTTCGAGCTTATATCAAACATTTTGAAATTTATAAGTTCATATAATTAAAATAGAGTTATTTGGTTACAATTTTTTTTCTCAAGAGCTGATAAATTTTGTTGATAAGTTTTTTTAAGGGGAACATTTTTTTATAAGTTATTCAAGTAACATTTGAGTGATATTTCCTCTAATTTTAATTTTTTGAGTGTATCAATTTTGTCCTTTCAATTTTACTCTTATTATCTTAACCGGAAACAAACTAAAATACATGAGTTATCTACAAATAGTGTCTTTGATAAGTTTATTTCACTTTAGTTAATCTTATCTAAGACACTATTTAACACAAAACGTGACAACTCTTTCAATAAGAATTCCATTATTGATTTGTATTGTAGGAAACTAACATCTTTCACTGATCCAATTCAGATTGATCATCAACCTTTATTTAGTATATGTGGGAAAAAACACATAACTAACTAAATTTTATATAGCTAAGAGTCAAATTGAGTTGAATGTTTGATTAGGTGATCTGGAAGTTGAGTTTGTATAGGTCATGCAACCTTGGACCAAACAATTTATGGCATATAAAATAGAGTAACTACGTTCACCTACTCTGCTCGTTATTAGGAGTAGGACCTCCAAATATTAGTAGAAGTTTATAATTGATGCTTGACTCCATCGAAATATATAAACGTATATCTAACTAAATTTAAATTAAAAAATATGACTCTGTATTGACTTCCTTCTACTTAGTGTTCACATTTCCCAATCGTTCAGTCAGCATCCGTGGCCGAAGAAACAAAAAATCTAGATTTAATGACAACATGTGCTGGCTAGGATTGACAAGAGTTGCGATCTTCACTATAGTTTTAGAGTATATTAAATAATTGAATCAATCACATATCACATTATTTATATTTTTTAAAATTTTGGTAATGTAAAAAATTAATAAGGTAAAAATTGGAGTGGTTCTTGATTCTTGAATCTAACTCCCAAAAACCAAGTTGAAATATGAGGTTGTCCAAAGACGTTAATACATCCAACAATCTCACAATATAAGTTTCTAATACAGTTTTAATATGGACAAACACTTGCATATATATTAAATAGATGAAAGATATTTGTTTGTACAACTATTTTTAAAACAATCATTTCTTCTCTCTTCTTTGGAGACAAAAACAATAGAGATAATATAACATGAGTATGAATGAAAGATGAAGTTGTCCTAAAAATTATTGCAAAGTGGTGATACAAATATTAGTATTTCACTAGTCCAATTCCACTCAAAAGCAAATATTGGTACAATTCAAAAGTATATTCGGTGCATCTTAAAAGAAAAAGTAGGAATATATTTAGTGCTAGCTAGCTATAAATTTGGGCCGCATTAGCTGCAATAGTTCACAATATTTTTAGTAGGCCAACATGGCAACGTGTAATTGTTGGTTGTACAAAGAATGCACATTTCATTTCATTTCTCTGACACACTTAGCATAATCCTGGAAAACAGGAGGGTTTTAGGAATTGTTTCATTATTTTATTTGGTTGACTCTTCAAAGAGACTCATAACATTAACATGAGATGACACATGTGTTCAGCTTAAAATAGTACTATGAACACTCAAGTGAAAATGTCTTAAGTATAATGAAATGAATGAGTGTCGGCAGAGGGAAGGTTCCCCTTCTTGGTCTGCACAGAGATGGAGACAAATTTATTGTAGTGTGACAGGGGACCTGCAATTGATGCATATTTATGACACTACTCTTGCTTAGTACGTTTCTACTGAAAAAAGAAAGAGTATCTCACTCTAACTTCAATACTACTTTGCTGCATGATATTTCACTCTCGGTATATGTCCAGTCCTTAAATGCGGATAGTTTGCATGAAATGCTAAATGGGTACATGTTCTGTGGTTTATACTTTATATGGGCATTTGGGTCGTCATATTTTATATTAGTAACACATAATTTTCTTTAAGATAAATTTGGTATGTGTATGTGGTTTAGCAAATATGTAAAATTCGAATGCAGTGTTCATTTTGAGAGATTGATTCTATGCATTTCTAAGGTGTCGCAGCTCTGCACATTTTTATTTGATTATGTTTTTTTTTTGGACTTGTTTAACAAAGTTTAAATACTTATACCACCTCCGAAAAACAACAAAGAGAAAATTTGCACACAAGAAAGCAAGAAAAAGAAAAAACTCACAGATTTAACGCGATGCGACATTTCATATTTATTATTATATCTACAATCTTACGTTAAAATATTGTATTGTTCAACTAGCAATTTTTATAAGAAGAAAAATGCAAACACGTATTAACTATAGTTTTAACATTATTTTGTTTTTTTGCCATAAAATCGAAATGTGAATATTTCTAACCTTATATACCTTATTTGCTTTTATGAGCTTCAGTGGTTTTTGTTTAGTTGGCTTAAATTAGTTAAATGGTCAATGTATATAACCTATTCATTAAACTGGTGGAGGTACTAAATTATATACGGTAATATGGGTTTCAGTTATTGTAAAAAATAAAATTTATAACTTTAAAAGAATAATTGGGGAAATATAAATACATTTTCATTAAACCACTGCCAGGTTAGTCGTTTTCTTATCTCAAAAAATAAGAGGTTAGTCATTTTCTTGACATTGTTTAGGTTAGTCGTTTTCCAAAATTTCCAACATTAAAAACTCAACCATGAATAATTTACCCCCTACCCCATACCCGCAATCGATTCGGAAAGCTTGCCACGCAACTTTTCTAAGAAATATTTTCAAACCAATAAATGTTATTTGAAGAACGCTAACATCACTCTTTTTAACTATCTCTCCAACATTTACTCTATTGTTGGGTGAAATCAATGTGGGCTCCATCACTTTAGTGTGATCCATTTTTAAAGTGTGAGATCCACATTGATTTCATCCAATGAAAGAGTGAGTGTTATAGAGAGTGGTAAAAAGAAAATGTTACTAGCACTCTTCGTGTTATTTTATGGAGGATGAATATGTCATTTAGAAAGGTTTTAAATTGGTATTTTCATGGTTTGTTGGGTAAAATTTTCTAAATTGTGCTCTTGCAATATCAAAGTTTGGATAAATGATCCAGCTGATAATAATAAATAAAAGACAAGTTTTTTTTACCTCCCTACTCCCTTTTTACGCTCCCTTCAATATTCTTAAAATGTCATTGGGATTTTCGAATTATATAATATGAAATTAGGTTTCTTATATATTTTTGGTGGCAAAATGCATTTTTCATCAATTTAGATTCTAAAATCTGAGAAAATAAGTACTTCGAATTTTATAATCCAAAACCCCCTTACATATAGATGTTTGAATCATATAAAGTGCACATTTGGATTATAAAATCTGATATGCTAGTTTTTTTTTTTAATTATAAAATCTGAACACCATTAACCCTCTTTTACCATAAAATAATGGGAAAAACTTGTTCACATTCTATAATCTGAAATGTATCAAAACAAAAGTTGAACCTGTTTTGTGACAGGATAGTCAGTTTAACTCTTGTAGCACACTGCTCTAGCGTGTCTTGTGTTTAAGGTCATCGTTCATTATTTTAGTTGAGTCCCAATCGAAAATCAAGTTTCCAGGCTACTTAATCGGATAGTTCAAAATTTGAAAAAAAATAATAAAGGTACAAGACTCTCCTAGAAGGAACTTCTTACATATCTCCGCCCCTCAAATCCAAAACATATTTTAGACTCATTTTGAATTTTGATTTTTTTTTCATGTTTTGATAAAAATTCCGAAAAAAAAATCACATTAGCTTTATTTGATTTGTAAAGTCTTTTTGTGATATTTTCATATTTACTTTATTTGATAGGTTTTATCATTTTTTACTTTGTTTTTTTTAAAGCAAAATTCTTAATTGCTGATACGGGAGGGATATTGATTGTTGGCTATATATAAGCAATTTCACCCCCCCCCCGACACACACACACACAAAAAAATCGGTATTTTCAAAATTGAGTATTGTGCGTGAGAAGAGAGTAGGGTGAGAATTGAAAGGATTAAATGGCCAGCTGGTTGGACTTTACTATTGCAAGTTTTGTTCTAAAAACCCAAAAAAAAAAAATCATAAATCCAAGAGAGTTGCTTTTTTGACATTCATTGTGCCTTAGTAACACAAGTAAATAACCAAAAAATCCAGCGACGGTTAACTGCCAGCCTATTTTTTAGTTATAAGCCAGCGGTAGTTAACTACCGTTGGAGATTTTTTAGTCTTTTACTTGTGTTTTTAGGAAGTATTGAAAGTCAGAAAAGAAATCTTCTAAATCCAAACACAATGATGATTTATAACTATTTGTATTTTTTTGTCAGGTTGTATAACAACCAAAATTTCACCCTTAAGTTTTTGTTTGAGTTTGGAGGGTGGGGAGGGCTTTGTTTGAGGATGGGAAAAATGGAGAAAACTTTCACAATTTTTAAAAGAGTATTTTTTTAAAAAAATGATAAATTAATTCAATTGCTTATAGTTCCCTGAAATTACTTAAAACACCCCTCTAGGGAGTTAATTCCCCATCCTCTAAGAGTCTAACTCCTGATCGCTTTGGATCGGGAGTTACAACTTGGTATGCCTCAATAGTATTCCTAGAAACAGAAACATAACAAAGACTTTGCAGAAAATGACGGAAAAATAAAAGCTTAAAGTTTGAAACCTATGTTAATGGTTCCATTTGGTGCAAGAAAATAAAACATATTTTTCAGCCCAAATCCTACTTCATCTATAGAAGATGATAGTTTCTTTTCTGACATTGAATGTTTCTTAGAAACATATGAAAAGACTAAAATGTCCATCGATAGTTAACTATCGCCGGTTTTCTAGTTATAAGATAGCGGTAGTTAACTACCGCTGGGGGCACTTTAGTATTTTAATGTGTTTTTAGGAATTTTGTGATGTTAAAAAAGCAATTTTCATAGAAGATTGTTGTTCCCACATCAAAGGATGCTAGGAAACACCATAAAAATACCAATATAACATCTTCGGCAGTTAACTGCCGATGGAATTCGGGGTTAAAATTGCCATTTATTGGTGTTTCTCAGCATTGTTTGGAGTGTAGACCGAAGACAACAATCTTCTCATTTATAACCTCAAGGAAAATAGATCCACTCAATTGTTTTTCTCTTGTGTATTTTATGTTTTAACACTATCACCATTGAATGGAACGATGTGAGTTTTATTTTCAATATAAAAAATAAGAGTGAAGCAATCCAATGATCAGATTGTTAACAAATAAGAGATATAAGCGAAAAACAACTGAGAGAATTCATTACCAACCTCGAGACTGTGCCTGTGGTAAGAAACGTAAGAAACACAAGTGACAATAAAAAAAAATCAGGACAGCAAATGGCCATGGTGTTTGTTTGAAAGGGAGCAGAATTGATAAATCAAATTCATTTGGTTTAGATCGATTTTGTCATAAGCTGAAGCTAGGAAAGGTAGCTTTAGCTGAAATGCAAGTTGGACAATGAAATCACATCGACGGACAACAATCCAAACATCTGAATGAGCAAAAGTGGAGAGACGCGCGTTACGTATTTCTCAGTTTTACATTCATTCTCGTAACTCAAAGAAAAGAATCTGTTTTTGATAACTAAAACGCAAACTGCTCCACCACTTTATCATATTTTCTGTATGCAAGAATGGATAAGGCACGATTAAGAATTTATCTGCAACTTCATTTCGTGGTTGTAAATTGCCATCAATATACCACTCTGCTTATCATAAACATCCACCTGCCCACCCCGCAGTTTTGTTAGTTGGTGCAATGTCAACAGCCCTTACCTCGTACCCTGTCATTCACGAACATTACCATAGATCCATACAAGGACTAACCAATTCATACAAATTTTAATTTTCTGTTCATATAAACAAAATTGATACTATCATCAAACCCAAAAATATAAACTTCACAACTATACATATGTATATCAACACCAAGAAAAATATGTCAGCAACTTGCAGTCACTATCTATTCAGTAATTTCTAATTTGCATCTTTTACTCCAGAATTCTCTTAATTTACCAACAATATTCATCTTCACTTAATAATTTTATCCAAAATAAGGTCAGCTTATGATTCATTGAAGCAATTTCACTCTTTAGCCAACTGAACCAAGCATGCTCTTCTCAGCTTCATCGGCATTTAGAGAAAATATATCAACAGGGGCAGTTGTATAGCCAACAGCAGTTTGCTTAAACTCACCACTAGAAGAGCTTCCATGCTGATCAAGATAGATCACGATAACAGTGATATCGTCATGGAAGTGTCTTCTAATTCCTTTGTCAATTTTCTTTATGTCAGCATATCTCATCTCTCTTTTCTTTGCAGCTTCCTGAAGAGCAGCTCTTACTAATCTCTTGGCAATTCCCTGCATGTGGAACAAAAACAAAAACACAACACCATGTAAGAAAATTGAAACTCTATTACTCTGTGCAGCTCACAAGTAACAGAAGACACTCACAGCTCTTGGATATTTGAAAACAATATCAACTGCTGCTTCATCACTTAATTGTTCCCAAAGGCCATCTGATGCAAATATTAAGAATAAATCATCTGACTCAAGCTCCCTAATGATGATTGATGGTTCAGCTGTCATTACTGGACGCTTCAAAGGAATAGGATTTCCAAATTGCCGGAAAATGGGATCTCTGTAGAAATCTGGTCTCTTCAAATACACATCACCAATAGATCTAGACACCTGCAACATACAAAAAAATCTGTTTAGATCAGCTAACCTGACCCCATTTATCAGCAAAAATAAACCAGACCATCTCGCCCTTGCAGCACCTCAAACTGATAAGAGAGGCAAGCTTATAGAATGCTGGAAATACATCATGTTCATAATAAACACAAAATGTACATAATGAAGGATTGAAAGAAGAAACACATAAAATAGATGAATTGGTTTTACTCAAAAGTTGTAATTGCAAATAATAGCATTAAAACCGCCGGACAAGATTACACCACAATCACAGACATATTGGTATGTATACAATATTCAACACATTTTAAAAGTGAGCATAACTTTGTTAATATTATGTTTGTACCTGTATGATGCCCTTAATCCTCCAAACACCACGGCTATAAACCACAATGTGTGAGTCGTCAGGGTGGAGAGCTTCAACTTCTCTCCTCACCTCCTCATCAGCTACATTATGATCGGTTGACAAGCGCACAGCCTCGACAGGAGAATTCTTGTTGTCAAGATACTTCCTACCAAGAACAACTCTAGAGTCACCAAGGTTGGCAACATACAACACATTGTTAGAAATTGCACCAAGAAGACAACATGATCCCACAGAAGCAATCTGAGGACTAATTGGCAACGACAACTTAACCAAATGCAAAAAGTCCTCCTCGGTCTTACTAAACGCCTTTTTTATCACATCTGCTGACAATCCCCCTTGCTCAGAGGCAAATTCTACAAATCAAAATAAAATAACATTAGCTAGCAAAAAAAACATAGGTTCGGTGATGATGTCAAAGACAGTTTATGTTTATAAATTTACTACTATGCATCAAAATCAAGTTCCAATGCTGTGCTGAACCAAAGTAATAATGGAAGATACTGACTGTGTAAATAGGGGAAAAGACGGTTGTTGACGAATCTAGAAGCTTCAGGACCACCGTGACCGTCGTAAACACCGACATAGGTGGCGGAAGGAGAGGTGAAGACTTGACTTTGATCTTCGAGAGAGTAATTAGCCTGAGCAACGGCGATTGAGAAATCACCGGAGGCGTGAGGTTTCAAGTCGGTGTGCCAGAGGAGAAAGTCAGAGGCACCACGGCGACGGAAGCAAAAATCGAGAGGGCTTAAGCATAAACGCAGCATGATCTATGTATCGAAATCAAAGGGTTCGAAATTGAGGATGATGAGAATTTATAGATGATGGTGATCAGAGAGAAAGAGAAAGAGAAAGGGGTTTTGAGAATGAAATGAAATGAAAAGTCAGTGGGTGAATGCCGCGTTTAGAGGGGGAAGACGGACCCCTCAATCAAAGATATTCATATTGTTCCCTTTCCTTTTCTTAACGCGCTTCCTTCCTTCCTTCCCTCATAAATATGTAAAAACTTAAAGTATAAAAATCATATTTTCACATAAATACACAATAATTGGGGAGATCTTATTGAAATTTCAAACAACTCCACCGATGTCTTTTTATTAGTAATTTACTATTCAATTATATTTTTAGATAGTCAATTTAGTTTTAAAATATATTTTCAATTAGTCAATTTAGTCTATAAAATTACCAACAAAAGACATTAAAAATTTGTTTGCAATTCTGATACATATAAAGACTACAATGGCAACGTTTAACATTTGAGTCCAAATTACTACTTGCTTAATTAAATTTGATGCTAGATATAGTGTTGGTAAAACTTCACTTAAAAATTTCTTTTTATATCATGAATCCAATTGACACATAAACATCTTATCTGTCAAACCAAATCGTGAATGAAATAAAATAACTAGAGCAAAACTATCATCAAACCACCTAATACTACAGTATATGGGCGCATGCAACTTTTTCTCTTCCTTCCTTTGAATTTCCCTTTTTCTTTTCTTTTCTTTTCACAAGTTTGATCTATGCATGTCCACTTGTGTCCTAGTAGTCTATTACTCTATTATTTACTCGAATAAAATATTTTTTCACTTTCACTCGAATTCTTTTTTGTGTCTTTTCTGTATATTTTTTCCTCACGTCCACATCCAATAATTCAGGTCTACTAGACTTACTACACAAGTTTGTTTTTGGTACAAACACAGGTTTGAATGAAGACAAGTACAACAAGTATTTTTCACTTTCTGTCGTCTAAAATGCGCGTTTCTCGTCCAACTTGTTCACATCACACACGCATATATCGTGAGTGACCAAATAAGCCAATTTTTTCTTCAGAAAATGACATTATTTCTCTTATAATAATATAGGTTATTTTGAATATTATAGAGAAAAATGTAAATACTAATATTTAGTTAAACTGCTTATCTAAACGTGCTCCCAACGTATCCTACTATATTTATTTGCAAACACACTTAGACCTGATTTAATTTTAAAATGAACAGAGAGTTGGCGTGTCTTGATTTACAATTATCTTTGTTTTATTTATGTTTTACTCTCACTTTTCCGCTGTTTAAGGTAATTCTTGCGTTTTTTATGTTAAAAAAACATGTGCAGTAAGTTTATGTTAATTGGTTTGATGTTTGTTTGTAAACTAAGTTGCGTATGATTATATAGAGCAATCTCTTGAGTCAGACAAGACTATAATGATTATCAAAATTATTTCTCAAAATATCAAAGTTACGACATTTTCAAGGTTGAATTCAAATCAAAGATCTTTCATTAAGTTAAAAGAGACTCGAATCATCTAATCTAAACGTTGCTTAGTAATTTAATGTTTAGGGAAATTCTTGCGTTTTGTAAATTGGGGTGTTTAGGTTTCTGAGTGTGAAAACCCAACAAGGAGCTTGTGATAGTTGATGCATTTGTTGTAGAACAAAATGTTGATACGTTTCGCGTGATGCATTTGCGCGTTGCTAGGGCCAGGCTTAATTAACTAGAATAGATGTTCAAAACATGGTTGACTATAGCTTTTTGGAGTCAATCCTTGAGTTATTGTCTTCTTCGATCGTTCAAAACACGGAATAATCACGATAACCCCGCGTTGAATAAAGTGCATTTTTCTCACAACACAATCCATTATCCCCTCCCCACGGTGTTTATAATCAATATATATCCATTTATAGTTGAGTAGTTACGTTCATCTTATTTGATTTAATTAAAAAACACTAAGTGTATTATAATATAACTAAAATAATATAAAACATGACTCAAGGTTTCATAAAAATAAGAATGTGATGAGATTTTTATGATATAAAACACGCAAATACTTTTTAAAAAATGGAGAAATGGTTAAAAATATATATTCAACAAATTAATTCTATTATGACAATTATACTATCTTTTAGGGTTAATATGTCTTTACCTCCTGTAATTTGGGCGAGTTTCGGTTTACATCTGTAAAATAAAAGTTTAGATTCCTTGAAGATTCTTTCGTTTTAGACCCTGAGGTCATCTGACTATGCAAACATGATGACGTAGCATGATGAGTCAACATTTTTGGATGATGAGGTGCGCTGACTATATAATTAATTTTGTTTTTGATTTTTTTATTTTCATTTATATTTTTTTTAAAATAGGAAAAAAATCAGATTATTTTTTTCAAAATTTTAAAAATCAGATTTTTATTTTGAATTTTAAAAAAATTCAAAAATCAGAAACAAATTCAGATTTTTTTTTCCAAAACATAAAAAAAACTGAAAATTAATTTTAAAAACAGAAAAAAAATCAGATTACTTTTTTCAAAATTAAAAATATCAGAAAATATTTTTTTTGAAATTTAAAAAATTTGAAAAATCAGATTTTTTTTTCGAAAAATAAAAAAAAATCTGAAATTAAGATTTTGAAAATTAAAATAAAATCGATTTTTTTAAAAAAATTAAATTCCAGAATTTTTAATATTTTTTTAGAAAATTCAGTTTTTTTCGAAAATATAATGTTTTTTCAAAAATGAATTTTCAGATTTTTTTATTTTTAAATTAATATAATTTCATTTTTTATTTTAATAAAATCGGCAAAATGTCACGTGTGCCCTTAAAAAAATAAAAACAAAATTAATTATAGTGCCACATAATCAGATATGCACAGTCAGCGCACCACTCAGCATGTCACGTCAGCATTTTGTCCAGTCAGATGGCGTCAGGGTCTAAAACGAAAGAATCTTAAATTATAGGGTCGGAATCTAAACTTTTTTTTGGGGGGGGGTTAAACCGGAACTCGCTCAAATTACAGGGGGTAAAGACATATTAACCCTATCTTTTATATCTAAAAAGTTTGGAGAGTTTAGTCTAAAACCAAATCGCCTCCACCATCCACCATCCACAATCCAAAGGTGTCGTTTCGATGTAGCTTCGATGGCGGTGGTGCACTAGCCTTTTACGGCCGCACCGTCGGTTAACACCTTTTTGAGGCTGTTAACTCGTTTGGGTCCTCCAACCACCGTCGGTTCCGCCGCGGTGGTTGTTTCCGTTGTTTTTCTGACCACCAATACCCCTCCGGGGTTGTTGAAGATGTCGTCGGCCTTTCTCCGTCACGACAAGCTTTGGGTACTTTTTGGATCTCGAAAAGGGTTGGCGTTATTCTGGTTCGTAAACTCCTCCGTTCGTAAGAGGTTGATGTCGGCGACACTATGTTGGTGGTTGTTTCTTGCCTTTGATATCTGATTCTTCCAGATCTGTTGAAATCTGCAGATTTCAAGGTGTTTGGGTTGCCTCCATCACACCGGTGGTTCTGTTTGTACGTATTCAAAAGGACAGTGTTGTAGCTTTTCCGGTGGGTAGCCATGTCGTGTCTGTTTGGCCAGAAATGGCTGTTAATTTGCTCTAAATGATTGCAGTAAATTGTTGGTGCGTGTGGATTCGCTAATTACCGTGTTGACGGTCGAATTCACTCCCCACTCTCAAAATTTACTTTTGTGGTAACAGTGAACTGTAGGTGGACGAACTTGTCACTGTGTTGGCAGTTGAATCGAGTTCTAACACCATTGGGAATCATCATTCGCTATTTGACTTGGACTGTGGGTCTCGAAAGAGCGTTTTAACTTGTTGTGATATGCAGGGAGTTGGTGGTACATGGACCTGCTTTGGTGTTGACAGACGGTCCAATCACCGCATTGACGACCTTTGATTAGTTTTAGGAATAATTAGAGGCAGACTTATTCACTTGTGTTGTTTAATTTTTTGTATTTCCCGCTTGGGTCGACCTACACTTGTGTGTGGATTACTGGGTTAGGTTTATGTCCTCCCAGTTTTTTTTTTGTATTTCTTTTTCCTTTTTTAATAATATATATGAGCACTTGGCAAGGAAATCTGTAAGACATCCCAACTTAGTTGGAGTGTCATCTATTCCTTTTTCTATGTCAGTGAGCCCTTGCCCTATAAAAAAAAATGCCGGAAAAAGGTATGGGACATAAGGTATATTTGGATGTTTGGTTTTAGAGGGAGATGAGGATTTACTTTTTTAAAAAAAAAATATATATGGACGCAATTAAATATTTTTCAAAGTCAATAAAATATTAAACATGATGTTCTATTAATTTTTTTTAAAATTTAAAATAACAAATACTCCTATTTGAAAACTTCATTTCAAATAGACATATACTTGAATATTACTCAATAAAAAGATAGATATACATATTAACGAGGTTCAAACTTCTAACAAAGATTCTGACTATATATGAGCTAAGTTCTTACCATGTGGAGCAAGCTATGTTAGATGTAATAAAAAATAATTGAAATGAAAAAAATGTTTAATTTTAAAAATGCTCTTTTTTTTTACAAAAATATGCTCTATGTATTTTATCCTTTACTGAAATTAAAAACTTATGTAATGCACACAAAATACTTCAATAAATATAAGTTTCAAACCATCATTAAACAATGTATCAGAAAATAGAGTAATATTATCTCAGATAATACAATGCTTAATTTGAATTAACTTGAACTATAAGAAGAGCGATGCTATTCACCGTGAAGGAAAATCCAGTGAAACAATCAAGAAGCATATTCCCTAGTTTAAACGGTTCAACGGTAAATGTGCGGAATTTGTGGATATCAGGTAGAAAACATAGTATCTAATTGAATTACATGCGCCAGGATGATTTCGTGAAATATGTTTCGCTGTACATAACATTAGTCATATAAGAAAATCTCAATTATATTATTTAGATATTAACTAGTGAAGAAATGATTTTTACATACACATATAGTAGAAATTATTTAGCATTTTCTTTGACAGTAAGTTATTAGAATTCATAATTTTTGCAACTTTTTTATTTTCTGTATATGTCAGTTCAAATGCTCATCCATTTTTACTTAACATCTTGTAAAATATTGAACATCACAGTATGCCATACAACAATCAATAATAAAAGTTTTACGAAAACGTATGTTATGTATTATAAAGAGACCTTATCCTGTCATAGATAGATAGATACAAAACGAACCCTTACATCAAATATTTTATCCTCTGCCACTAGTTCTCTCTTTCGTGGGAGCAAGGCACGTATTGGCTCCGGTTTCGACTCACTCAATTATAACAGGGTTGAAAATACATAGGATAAAATAAAACACCACGTCACTACAAAATGCCAGCTCTATAGCAGCATCCTTGATACAGTCACAAAATAAAAGAAAATCAATCTAGAAACTGCATTGTTTCATTCTATGGAAGATGACTATTTACAACTATACATCTTCGACAGTAAGGACAATCTCCACAACTGCGAATCCAAGGATCCAAACAAGCAGAGTGAAATTTATGTCCACATTGCAAATGGATCAGTTTATCTCCATCCACGAAAGATTCCAAGCATATCCCACAATCCTGAAGTACCTTGGATTCTGATTCCATATCAATGCTGCTAAAAACTTCAAAATGCAAACAGTTCAGGGCCTCCTGAGTGAGTCCTGGTGGCTTTCTGGTTTGTTCATGCAAGAGCTGGAACCTTGCCATTTGAGAAGTCAAGTCAGTAATTAAAGAGTCCTCAGTTGGAACTTCACTTGATAACTCGCTTTCTTGATCCTCGTCCACTGAATCTCTATCATTTTGCCTGAGGAAACCAACCCCACAAAAAAGGTAAAGCTTCAAACTGAATCAAAGGCAATGGCAGAGGCCTTCAAGAATAAACAACCAAAAATGATGCAGAAGAAAATTCAATGTCAGATGCACAGTGGAATCCTTCCTAAATCAGAACAATCAACTTATGAAAATATTTAGAAGTATGAAAAAAGACCACAGTCTGATTGTCAGAAGCATCTCCTCGAGTAAATCGACAAGTTCTATGAAAAAAAAGGGGAATGAAAACTAGTTGCTATAAAGTTTCATATTAACTAGTTTGTAAAAATATTTAACTAGTTGCTGAAAACTGAAATGTGTTTCATATTATCCAGTGGAGACCATTGGTTTTTCCTGACATTTATATTGACCATGGTTCACCTGCTGGGAAATTGGCTGTAGCTGGTCTCACAGCATCTCACATAGCAGCAACAGTATTCAACATTCTTGGACAAACAAGAGAGGCACTAGAGTTCATGACTCATTAAGTATATGACATAAAAGAAATGCACATCATGGATTTGACATATAGTATTGGTAATTATAATAATTTAATTTTTGTATTCATTCCCCTAAAAGTACGGAAATACATTGATCTATATTTATGCGGTTGTCCACAGCACAGTGGACCAGCATACCAGATCGTGAAGAAAAAAAAGGATTAGCAACACTTCTGGTCTTCATGTTTCTACATTTGAGCAATTTTGGTCTCGATAGTTTCAATTGTGCGATTCGACCGCAAAATATCACCTAATGTTACAATTAGGTCTCTCTAATAGTCTTCCATGCAATTTTCAATAGAATCTAATGACATTAGCAATGATTACTCATAATGCATCATTGTTGGTTGAAATTGGTCAAAAAAGAGAGATTTTGAAGAGCATCTAAGTTCAAACAGACAAATAAAAAGCACAGAGTGAGCCCTAAATGGAAGTATCAAAAGCCAATGAAATACCAACAAGGAAATCAGCAGTTGTCCACATACAAATGAGTGGGTGACAAGAGGCCAAGGGAATCTGTGTCAGCCAGGGATTCGGTGACATACAAACAGCAATTAACAGACAATTTTGAATACTGAATTGCTCGACCCCTACAAAATTTTGAGGACTAAAATGACGAATTACACTACTTTTTATTAAATCAACAATGAATATGAATGAACTTAGTTGCTCACCTTAGAGACAATTTTAATTACAATAACGGCACAAACAAATTGATCGCACTTACTAGCATTTCAAGCTCACAAGTTAATCTCAAACCCAATCTAACAATTATATAAGTAGCAAAACTACTATCTTTGTTAGAAATATAGCAATATTACTTACTATTTATAGCATGAACTGTGAAGAAAATAGAAATAGTTGTTTGAATATTGGGTTAAGTAAAAATGAAACCTGTTTCTATGAACAGGCTCCCCTCTCAACCTCTGAAGGAGTCTTTCTCGCGCAAGTCTCACATCTACTGGTAATCTTTCACTTCCACTTGCCCTTGGAGCACCACTCACACTTTCTCCAGGTTCAACGCCTTCATTTACTAGAGATCGACGATACCTTCCATCAAATCTTTCCGATACACGTTCCTAACAAACACAAAATACATCTCATTACTTTTCTACGAGTTCTATCAAGAATTGCAATTATCAATTTCAATAAACAGTGAAAACGGATGAAAATGATGGAAAGGTACATGGTGACGGAGGCGGCGGACGTTGTAGTGGCGGCGGATACGGGGAGAATCATCGTCGTCGGAGTCGTGAAGGCGGTGGTGATGATGGAAATCTGGAGAAGGTGAGGAGTGGAAAGATGAATCGATATCATTTCGTCCTAATCGGTGTCTCCTGATGTGGAATAGTTCTGAAGCGCTCGTCATACACTGCGACTCTTTCGCTCGCGATGTAAGAATGAATGAATCAAAAGTCAATGTAACTTCCACCAACAATTCTGTATATTTTCCAGGAAACTTCGGTTAAATTTAATTGTGGTTTTGGTTTACCTCATTTTTTGGTAATAAAAGGTTATAAGAAAACGTGTATTTTTTTTTTTTTTACATACTTCATCCGTTTTAAAATTATTACGATTTACAAAAATATTTTTATTAAATACAGTGAGTGTAGTAGTTAAGTTGAATGAAATTCAATAAATAAAGATATAATAGTGAAAAAGTAATAAATATTATATCGATTCTAAAGTAATGATTATTTTAAGATTGAGAAAAAAATGATAAAGAGACAATTATTTTAAGACAGATGGAATAATATAAATACAAACTATTCCATCGAAAATGTGCATCTAGCAAAACTTAATAATCAACATTTTTTTTTTACAAGACTTAATAATCAACATTAACACTTTTTAAAAATAAAAAATAAACCTACTCTTCAAAATTGGCACTTGAGAACATCTAACTTGAGACATCGAGAAGAACACACTTCAATATCTCAATCCAACACAATTAAGTTAGCCTAAGCAAGCTTACACCAACCCTTTATTTTGTTTTTTTTCTTCTTCAAAGACAACGTTAATTTATTTCATTCAATTCAACAAATACAAAATAGTCAGTACATTACAGAAAAGATTGGGGCTACCGGGAATAAATTCACATTGAACAAAATGGGGTAGTTGCATCTACTACTTTAGTTATTTTTAATGTTTTTGCATAATTTTTGTTTTTGTTCTCACTGTGAATTAAGTTATGACCCCACAAAAAAATAATGAATAATTTTATTTGTAAAGAACCACATACACAACAACACGAGAGATAAATTGTTGAATGATTGTGTTGTTTCTACAAACATGTATTTAATAGTGTTAAAAATGAAAAAATCATACAAATTTTTTGAAAATGAATACCCGGAGAGAAATACAATTCATATATGATTATGTGTCTTCAAGATCCTATCCCTTGCAAGAAGAAAAAAAAATAGTAACAAGGGATCAAGGGACTGACCAGAGACAAAATGTGATGGGCACAGGAAATCTCTTGACACATGCATGCCAATTTTAATCGCAGACTAACAACCATTACCCACGAGAGAGATTTCTCCCTCCCCTTATTCATGTGATATTTGGTTAGGAGGCATCCTGGGCTGCATCCAAACGAAAGTTTAAATTCTATTTAGGCATTTCCAAAAACATGTTTCCCTTAATCACCCCTATATGGGACGAATGTCATCTCGTTTCGTGTTATAAGCAATCTGGACTGTAAAATGGTGAGTATCAGTTACTCTTTAGCCAATAGATTTAGGGTCGCCAGTGTTCACTTGGATCTAGACGAGCAAGGATTTGATGAACTATGTTGGTCGACAAATATTCAATAATGAAGCTTTAATCTTGTTTGCGTGAGGGAGAGAAAACATCCATCACATTTGGAGCAGTGTCACTAAAAGGCTTAGTGGAAAATGTAATGAGATAATCCATCAGGTATCCATTTAGTAGAACAAAAGAAGCCATGCACTTATACATGAGGGTAACAAAGGAAATGTGACAAAATATACATGCCACACATCTAGGGATGTAAATGGATATCCATGGATGGACAGTGTGATATCTGTGTCCGCTCTGTTGGATAAATATAAAATTCGTACCCTATCCATATCCGTGCGGATATCCGTTTAGCGGGTAATATACGGATTTTGAGGTATCCGCGGGTTTATACAGATATCCATGAATAACATTTATAAAAATAAAAATAAAAAATTTGTTTAATTTTTTTAGCAAAAATTTAGAAACAAAGGTTCTTCACATGCGTTTTCTTTTCCTTTTAGCAAAACATAATATCCATACATTACAATAGCAACAACGATCATTGACTCAACAAAAACATAAATAAAGTCTCTTACATTTAATAAAAATAAAGTTCTTTGATTTAACAAAAGCATAAGAAAAGTTCATCATATTCAACAAAAACAAAGCTCTCATCAACAATCCCAACCACTTTCACTTTCTTTTAAAGGAGTGTAATAACTAATAACACTCACAATACCTAGGGTTTTTTCTTAAGAAGTTGAATGATATTAAAGTTATTTATGTAATTTACTCGATTTAATAGCGGATGTTGATATTTGCGGTTGTGGATGCCATTAAATCCGCATCCGTATCCATTATTTAGCGGATAGTTAAAAAATCCGATTATTTTATCCATGGATATCCATTAAGGTATCCGCTCCGTGTCCGTGGTGGATTTTATCCGCGGATATCCACGGGTGCGGATTTTTTTGCCATCCCTACACACATCATTACAATTTCAAAATTGTTTTCAATGACCGTAAAAACTCTAAATTACAGCTTCAACTATAATCGAGTTTCAGGAAGTAAAATCGACTTTGCATCAAATTCTTAGACATCTTGTAAAAGAGGAAAATTGTGTTGAATTTTGTTCTTCTCCCAACAAGTTTTGCTCCCACCCAATCAAACTGACCAAAATACCCCTGCGCTAGTTAACTAATGCATGTGTAAATCAAACGTGACTTAATTTTATACATGCGTGACTTAAGTACCCCGCGTAAAATTAAGTCAGTTTGATCTACACATGCATTTTGGTCAGTTTAGTTGGGTGGGAGCGAAGCTTGTTGGGAAAAGAGCAGAGTTCAATTGTGTTCGAGGGGTTAAGTGTGTGTTCATTATGTTCACACACGTACTTAATATGACTTTTTCCTATGGTAATAAGAGGATTATATATACAGAGAGAGAGATTTTATTTTTTTTTGCATTTGCATGTTTTTATATAAACAAATATATAAAGGTGGTAAAGAAATAAAATTTTGTCCCCGTGAGTTTAGCTCAATTGGCAGAGACATTGCATAATTTATGCAGGGGTCGGGGTTCGAACCTCAGACACTACACTTCTCCACATTTAAATGTGTGAGCTCCAACCACTAAACTACTAGAAGAAAAAAAAAATTAACTTTCAATGCTATGATGAAAATAGATATTGTGAGTTTTGCCATAACTCAAGTCGGGTTAGTTGGAGCACGTCTAGGTAAATTTCAAAGGTTGGTGATTTAATTTTTTTTATAATTGTTATAATGTTTTTTTTTTTGTCAAGATTGTTATAATGCATGTTACTACCTCAGTTTATTTTTAGTTATTATTTTAAGGTTATTTCTTCGATGAAATGTAAGGTGATTGAGCAATTAAGTCCCTCACGGATGAACCATTTAATTTTTACCATGTAATGAGATCAATGGTTTAGATTAATTAAAATTAAAAAAGAGAACATTTATAATTGTGCACGCACAATCCTATCCTGTCATACCTCATTCGTTATCGTAAACACCCATTAATGGGATCAGTTGGTTTGAATTTTCTTTTATGTGTTGGTATTAACACAATGGGTGTGGCGATTCCACGTATTTTTACAAGTTCAATATGTAATTGTTCAGAATTACATTCACTAAACACGATTGTGTTTCAATCAAGGAGCGTTGATGCACATTGATTTTAGCCATACCCATAATAGAGTGGGACGTGGAAAATTAATCAGTAATAGAAATTTAATCTGAAGGGATGTGAAAATATGCAGTAAATTATCACTTTTAATTTTTCGGTAGAAATCATTGTGTTGGTATTAACACAATGGGTGTGGTGCATACAATTTATAATAAAATGTGCGAGATATATGGATCTAATGCCTAATAACTCTCACCCTAGAATCCATCTATTTCTTCGTACCAAAACAATTAAATTTTCTTTTTCTTTTTCTCCATAAAATCCTTAATGCTTATTATCTCATTTTATTTATTTATTTAAATGAAAACAATATTGGTAAAAAATTGGAGATCAGGGAATTATTATTGATAACAGCTCTATCCCTCAAGGTTACAAAATCAAGCTCTTTCTGTTGAGTTGACACTTCATAAACATTGATAAAAACAATAGTTAAGGTTGCATTTAACTTTGAAAGCGACTAATAAATAAGAAAAAAAATAATCTACCACAGGGACAATTTAAAATGAAAATGAGATTATTTTAATCACATATTTAAAAAATAATAATTATAAACCATAAGAAAACTCAAAAATGATTATTAAAATTTTAATCTCCAGTATTATTTTCATTTGTTAGCACCCTCTCTCTCTCTCTCCCTCCCTTTAACATGTCGTAATCTAAGTGTCACCTCAATATTTCTCGACCATGTTATTGTCTTTTCAATCTTGATCGATTAGGCGTTACCTCCATCTTGACTTATATTTACTTTCGGGAATAACATTTGAGTTCATCAAAGAAATTTGTACCTATTGATTTAAAGGTTTACTCATTTAGGGTCTGAAGAGGCTAGTTCAATGAATCGCAACAGGTATGAAATATTAACCCTAATCTTTCATTATTATACAAAAATGTCATCAATCGTTTTGTTCTGTATTGATTACATGAGATTTAATATTGCGTTGACGGTTTAATTGTTTTCTCTTGATTCTCTGATTACAATATTTCTATGGTTTATGATATTCATCCTTTAAAGAAAACTATTAGATTGAAAGTTATTATATTCATGAAGTTGGTAATTGGTTATATATTTAAAATTTCATTATTAATTCAAAACACATTGAATTGAATGCTTGGATTTATCATATGAGTGCGAGTTAAAATACTAAACGTCTCTCGAGTGCCTACACAATTTAACACCTAGTTTGTGTGAGCTACTCAGTCCATGACTCTTGCATATGAAAAAGTTTAATTTGAAGGGACTAATCAATCTTATGTGTCAAACAAGCCTTTGATGAAAATGAGTCATTTGATAAATAATAGTGAATTTGATCCTATAACATGGGTTGTATAACAAAAACACCAACACTTAAGTGTCTATCCGCTCCTTATTTTTCCCATCGTTTTCTCGTTGCTTTTGTGCTACCAATTATCGCCACAAGCCGAGTTGAATATGATTGAACATCCATTCTCTTATTGAATCAAATTTGTGTGGGTCTCATACTTTGGAAATGAATATCACATAATATGGTAAGATCTACACGAATTTCATTCAATAAGAAACTAAATGTTTGAAAGAAACATTTATCTTCTAAGTATGGTCTTATACTTTGTCATGCACGCGTCGACTGAGTTTTTGAAGATATATTTGAATAACTTTTTTATAATTTTGTAGAGAGTGTATTTTTAGAGAGTTTCTCTTCCCATCTTTTACATCTTATTCGAATTATACAATCCAAAATGATAAAGTATTGGAAGATACTATTAACATTTTTTACACCGTTCGAATCATTAAATTCGAAATATTATAGGATGCGAAAGAAATTAGAAGCTCATATAATGGAAAGGTAATAATTTATTATCTTTTTGGTAAAAAAAAATATTATCTTTTATCTTCACACAACTACAATCAGCCCTATATTTAATCTCCAACTTGTATTTTTTTGGACCAATTTCTATAATTATCGTATAGTAATATAGAGATATAGTCAACTGGAAAATGAAATATAGCAATTAGATTAGTGAAAGAAAGTTGACAGAGGGAGGAAAAGGGGGTGTGATCCGAACGCAATATAATGCGGTGTGGGGAACAGGTGCTAAGATAAAAGGGAAAACACGCGCTACGTCGTCGTATTAAAGTAGAAAAGAAAATAGAGAGTGCAAAGACGCGTGTGGAGACAAAAAAATAAACAAAAACACAAAAAAAAAAAGGGACAACAAAATTAGTAACAGGACGCGCCGTGAATGCAGAGGTAGATTGCAGCGAGTGAAACAAGCGAGTTGAGTTTGAGTTCAATTCAGTTCCGATCTCATCCATAATTCAATTTTGAATTTTTTCCCCAAATTTTCAAAACCCTAGCTTTCTCACTCGCGTTTCCCCCCCACTCGCGGATCCACTTCATATTTTTCGTACTCGCAGCTCCTCATTTTTCACCGCTCTTTAAGGTTTCTTCCTTTTCCTTCTTCCCCCGTGTTCTGTTCTGTTATTCACACTCTATTACAAATACTAACTATTATTATGCTTATATATGGTTTCTGAAAAAATGTTTCGAATGCTAAAACATGATGTGGGTCTTGTAATTCTATTGACCTTGAAGATAATTGTAGCATAAAGGTGTTACATTTGCTGAGAAAAACAGTGGAAAAAAACACTACTTGTAGTCTAAGAAAGGGATAATATTAATGAATGTAGAGGTGGAAACATTGTTCTTCTCTGCTCAGTGTTCCTGATTGGGCTGCCCAAGTTTGGAAACAATTAGAATTTAGAACTATCTTTCTTAATTATGAAAATCATTCATTTTAGCATAACATAATGTCTTTAAGTATATATGTTAACATTATTTATTTGCAAGCTATGCACTCTTATTTTTTGTCTGGTATCACTGTAATTTTTATTATATATATTTAATGACTAGAGTTTGGTTGTTTCGCTAATTGGAAACTTTGTTTTGGTGTATTTTACAGTAAGTGGCCGCAGCCTGGCTACAATTGGATTCCTGCTAGTTCATCAAAATGGAATGGTGGTAGTGTAGTGAGTGGAAGTATGGGTGACTCTGTCAATGAAGAGCATCACACTGGTGGTGCACTGGTTGCTTCTCCTAAGAGGGGCATAGCTTTCTTTGAAGGGGACACGGATTTTGAGCCACCTAATGGCATTGAATTTGAAACTCATGAAGCAGCATATTCATTTTATCAAGAGTATGCCAAATCTATGGGATTCACCACTTCCATTAAAAACAGCAGAAGATCAAAGAAGACCAAAGAATTTATTGATGCCAAGTTCGCGTGCTCTAGGTATGGAGTAACACCTGAGTCTGATGGTAGGAGCAGTCGAAGATCGAGTGTGAAGAAGACAGATTGCAAAGCTTGCATGCACGTGAAGAAAAACCCAGAAGGGAAATGGAACATTTTTGAATTTATAAAGGATCACAATCATGAACTTTTACCAGCTTTGGCATATCATTTTCGGATTCATGGAAACGTGAAGTTAGCTGACAAGAATAATATTGATATCTTGCATGCCGTTAGTGAACGCACCAGAAAGATGTATGTTGAAATGTCTAGACAATCTGGTGGCTGTCAAAACATCGGGTCAATCGTGGGCGATATGAGCTATCAGTTCGACAGAGGGCAGTATCTGGCTTTGGATGAGGGAGATGGGCAAGTTATGCTGGAGTATTTCAAGCATATTCAAAAGGAGAATCCCAACTTCTTCTATTCTATAGATTTAAACGAGGAACAACGTTTAAGAAATATATTTTGGGTTGATGCAAAAAGCATCGATGATTATCTCAGCTTTAATGATGCAGTTTCATTTGATACTTCCTACATAAAAAGCAATGATAAGTTGCCTTTTGCTCCTTTTGTTGGAGTGAACCATCACTCCCAACCTATATTGCTTGGATGTGCATTGGTTGCTGATGAGACTAAGCCAACTTTTGTTTGGTTACTGAAGACATGGCTTAGAGCGATGGGAGGGCAAGCTCCCAAAGTTATAGTCACTGATCAAGACAAAGCCTTGAAGGAAGCAATTGAAGAAGTCTTCCCAAGTGTACGGCATTGCTTTTCTCTTTCACACATATTGGAAAAGATACCTGAAAATCTGTCTTTTGTGATAAAACAGTATAAGAACTTCCTGCCAAAGTTTAACAATTGCATTTTTAATTCTTGGACAGATGAACAGTTTGACATGAGATGGTGGGAAATAGTGACTATATTTGAACTCCATGATGATGTTTGGTTTCACTCATTGTACGAAGACCGGAAAAAGTGGGTACCGACGTACATGGGAGATGTCTTTTTAGCTGGAATGTCCACACCTCAACGTTCCGATAGTGTTAACTCTTTCTTTGACAAATACATTCATAAGAAAATCACCCTTAAAGAGTTTGTGAAACAGTATAGGTCAATTCTTCTGAATAGGTATGATGAGGAAGAAATCGCAGATTTTGATACATTGCACAAACAGCCTGCACTTAAATCTCCTTCACCCTGGGAAAAACAAATGTCAACAATTTATACACATGCAATATTTAAGAAATTTCAAGTTGAAGTGTTGGGTGTAGCTGGATGTCAATCTAGGATAGAGGTTGGAGATGGAACTGTTGTGAGATATATAGTTCAAGATTATGAGAAGGATGAAGAGTTTTTGGTAACTTGGGACGAGTTGAGCTCAGAGGTCTCTTGCTTCTGTCGATTGTTCGAATATAAAGGTTTCCTTTGCAGGCATGCATTGAGTGTTCTCCAACGTTGCGGTTGTTCAAGTGTTCCATCTCATTATATCATGAAGAGATGGACCAAAGATGCCAAAATTAGGGAACCCGTAGCAGATAGGACACAAAGGATACAAACTAGGCCTCAACGTTATAATGATTTGTGCAAACGGAGTATTGCGTTGAGTGAAGAAGGATCATCATCCGAAGAGAGTTATAATGTTGCTTTGCGCGCGCTTGTTGATGCTTTGAAGAACTGTGTACTTGTAAATAACTCTAACGACAATGGTGCAGAAACTGGCAACAATGGTTACAGTCTTCGCGAAGCAGAAGAATATCAGAGTACGCTTGCTTCAAAACCAAGTAAGAAGAGGAACACAACTAGGAAAAGAAAGGTCAGTTGTAGTAATGTGGTTGTTGTGCTTACGTGTTAAGTTGTTTTGGCTTTCTAGCATTTAAAAGATCAGGAAATTGATCTGAGAATCACTTTATAGGTGCAACAAGAGCAGAGTCCTGTACTTGTCGACGCTCAAGATACCCTGCAGCAAATGGTTTGTGTTTCGTCTTTTTCATTCATGATCTGTTTTAGATTATACAAATAAGCATGGTACATCCATTCTCTTGAGAATTGCATTTCTATTTTCATGAATACCTAATGCATTGCATTGCATTGCATCAAGGCTGAAAAGAGATCCATAGCATGTGCTTCATGTAACATCTGCTTTCGTTCTTTTAGGATAATCTTAGCTCGGATGCAATTGCCCTTAATGGATATTATGGTACTCAGCAGAATGTGCAAGGACTGGTAAATTTACATGTTAACCAACAAATGATTACAATGTTCTGTATTTTAAGAACTAAAAATAATGCTTAATAGATTGTAATTTTGGTTTCTGTAGCATGTACAGTTGAACTTAATGGAGCCACCTCATGATAGTTACTATGTTAATCAACACAGCATGCAAGGCCTGGTAAGTTGTCCTAATCATGAATATGACCTTCTGATACGATTATGTTATATAATTAATTATAAAGGAATAAGATTATTTATTAATTGATATTCATATCATTGTAGGGTCCATTGAATTCTATGGCTCCGAGCCATGATGGGTATTTTGGAACACAGCAAAGCATTCATGGGATGGTAGAGTACTTTCCTATGAAATTATTGGGAAATTATATTAATTAACATTAATTATACGATACAAGTTTGCTAACTATGGGTTGGTTCATGTAGGGAGGGCAATTGGAGTATCGTCCGACAACCACTTTTGGATATAGCCTTCAGGTTTGTTCATGACATGGACCGTGTACTTAGTTACTTATTAGCATTTGAACTTGGAGATTTGAATAGAATAATTCGTGCTTGGTTTTCACTGTCTTTTTGCACATAACCTTAATTGTAGGATGAGCCTGATCCACACTTTCACAGCAACAGTTCAAGAAATACTTAGAATTTGTCTCTTCTCTGATATGGTAGCTTCCTCAGAAGCTATGTGTGAGGTGATTGAAAAGAGGATTGAAAGTACTTGGAAATTCATTATCTTCACCAGTTCATTTTCATTATCTGAATAAGTTTCTGTAACTATCTATTATGTACCATTGAAGTTTACCTCATGTAACCTTCCTGTATTTTTACATAGAAATTGCCCATTGAAATCTAGGTAAATTATAAGATCTACAAAAATTCAAAATGAACTTGACGGGTGAGAATTGGCCATTGATGAAAACATTCATCCGCCTTAGACGGAGTGAACTTTTTATATTGAACCTGACCTTATTTTTGGTGAGAAATCCAATTTCATCACTTCCGAATATCGTTTTATAGTCACCGTGATATAATGCTTGTTTGGTAATACGGTGGATTTGCCAAAACTGATTTTGCAAAAGTTTTAGCATCTGTTTGGTTACGCGTTTGCGCACGCCAAACTCACGTTTTGACTCTCAAACGTGGTTCTTCTCATCTGCAGCTATGTTTGGTTTCCTCTTCAACAATTGATTCTGTCTTCTAGAATCAATTCTACCAAAAGCTAGAAATCCTAGCTTCTGCATCCAGCCCAAAATCAATTCACCACTTGTCGCAGGTTTGCATTTAAATAATTCAGTTTATTCCTTCCTTACCCTTTTTAATTACCATCAAAGGCTCTTACTATTTTTAAAACATGAGAGATGACGCCATTAATAGTGTCCCTCAATTTGAGTAAAGGGAGAAGGGGAAATGGAAGAAACGATAGTGTCCCTCAATTTGAATAAGGGGATTTGTTCCTATCAAAACAAGATTTTATTATTCTGGGAGCCCGTTTGTGATTTTCAGATAACACCAAATAAGTTATATTATTTGAGAGAGGAATTTAGTATGAATCTTATAAAAAAATATCATTTAACATTTGTTTGAGTTTGAAGGGAAGAGAAAATATTGAGGAAATTGAGAAATCTTTTACATTTTTTGGAGAGGATAATTTTTTAGATGTTAAATTAATGTTATTTTCGTTACAAAAGAGAAAAAATTATTAAATTAATGTTTATGATTAATACATTTTTAATTTTACGAATATCATAACAACGTAGATTGAATTTGAAGGATTCATATAAGGCCTTGTCTGTTTTGGATTTTTTTTCGAAAAAAAAACTAATCATTTTTTTTAAGAATCATTTTTTTTCATTTTTAAGTGTTTGTTTTGGATTTTTAGAAAAATCATATTATCAAAAAAAATCTATTTTGACCTTAAAATGAAAAGCTATTACGATTAGCTTTTCTCAAAATCTATTTTTTTCAACAACAAGGAAGTAGCACATGTACTTGTTAAAACTCTTTTTTTTTAAATGGATTTTTATGGGTAGTAGGCAAACAAAAATAACTTCAGATTTTTTTAAAATCTCTAAAAATCAATCTCTAGATTCTTTTAACACAAAATCTATTTTTTTTTTAAAGCTAAAACAAACACACCCTAAACCCTCCAAAATCCTCTTACAAAATTTGAGTTTTCCTAAATTAAGAGGATTTTGTATTATGAAGAAAAATGAACCGCAAAATCATCCCTTTCCATCTAAACATGCAAAAGAGGCCTAAGAGTATGTTTGAGAAGTTTTTTTTTTTTTTTTTTTGTGGAGGATTTTGGAGGGAATGACCGACACTGGGCAGACGTCAGCCCCCATACATGGTCTTACGACTTTGCGGAGACCTGTGTTTTTGGTAAACAGTCGCCCGGGCCTGATCACTGCGACCAGACTCTTCTTTATTTGAGCTGCTCCCACGCGCGCAGACTGGAAGATCTCAGTTGTCCTGGACTTGACAAGTACGTAGAGATCTTTGTGGGACCGGGGATGGAGTCTCTCTGGAGGACTAAATCTATATTTTGAAATATATTTGAAATTTCTAAAAAGTTGAAATAACATGATAAATGATAAATGATCTTGTGGTACTTCCATTCCATTTATTTATTTTTTTAAAATATTTTATTAAGTTTGTACTTTAAAAATAAAAGTAAGTTCTCATCTCCTTTTCGAAACCCTCTATCCAAAAACATCGTAAACATACGCTAAAACGATCAAATTTTGCTTTTTAGTCTCTAAAAGTTTTCATCAAGTTGTAGTCCCTCGAATATTTTCCGTCATTACTTTTGATCCCCACTTTAAGTAAACTTTTGTGTATTTTTTACATTTTTTAATAACTTTTTTGCATGAATGTTTAAAATGTTAAAAGAATCTCCCCCACCAATTTTTTATTTATTTATAAAAACATGAATTAAATATAAATTTGTAAACGCTTATAATTTAAAAGTTCATATTTAATTTATTCCTTGTTAAGAAAAACTTTTGTAAGAGTATTTTCTTAAATGAACTTAGCATAATTACACAAAATAACTCAAAATTTTGAAGGATATGTATAAATTTACTTCAAAATAGAGACGAAAAAATGTGACGGAGAATATTTGAAAGATTAAAATTTCATGAAAAAGTTTACAATAACTATAAAGCTAACTTTGAAAATTCTATATCATATATATATATATATAGATTTTGCTAGAAGGCACCTTTTATGAAGGCGTCTTTTAGAAAAGTTATAACTAAAAAGTGGAAATCACACCTTGAGGTGTAGATTGCTAAAAGACACATTCATGAGTGGTTTCTAGCAAAACCCTTAGTGTTGCCCCCATCATTTTCTTTTGTACTACCAGTAATATTTTTGAAATGTTGCATCGCTGGGGTTGGTTTTGAAATTTTTAAGTAATTTCCCCAATTTAACAATTTCAAAGACTATTTTAAAATATTGATAATGTTAGAGATTAAATTGTTATATCCTACAATTTTAGTTATCAATCGATTTAAAAATATATCTAAAAGATGTCCTTTTTAAATTATTTGATTAAAATATATTTAAAAGATGTCCTTTTTAAATTATTTGATTATCTGGATTACGAGAGATCTCTTTTATTGAAAACTTGAAGGTTTAGACCAAAAGTTTAACTTTGTTTTGACAATTGAATTTTAAATATAAGAATTTAACTATATACCATATGTATTATAAAAAAAAAATGGACACCGTCAATCAATCATAACCATTTTACCATTAAAAACCTTTGGTCGTGATTATAGTTACATTTCAATTCACAAATTTTGTGATATATTTATACTTTATATTGTACTTTTAATATTAAACTCTAAATTTTTGGCTGCAACTCCAAATTTAAATAAATAAATTCAATAATAAATAATAAATTCACAAATTTTTGACTGCAACTTCTAAAAGATTTAGCGATGCAGCTTGTTGTCCGCTCGACTCTTATTCATGTGTAACTAATATCGATAGTAAATAATAAATACATGAAAATAAAAATATTTGCAATTATATGATAAATAAAAGGAAATAGCCGTTGTCTGAAATGTAATGTAACGGCTATTATTCGAATTCTCATTTCATCAATATAGCCAAAGTTTCTCAGTTACTCTGTCTGCGTAAATCCATCGTTCTATTCATTCTCAAATCTCAGAATCAAATACATTATCATTCTCGTGTTCTTCAATCTTTCGGTTATTTCAGAATTTTCATCAATGGATGAATTTGCGTGCAATTCTCCGTCAACGAATCACTCCCCCGATTCCGATTCTCCTCCTCTTCCTCCTTCTCCTACCTCCTCCGTCAGATCCAAGATCGGAAAGGTAACCCTACCATTCCACCGTTCCTTAAATATCAATTTTTATGATTTTTTTTTTTTTGCATTCCTTGTTTACTGATTCAAAACCCTAAATTGATGAGTCTCAATTGTTCACTGAATCCAGATATAGGTCATAGTTTGTTATAGATTTCTATTTTTTTTCTGCGAAAAAAATGTAATACACATAACAATTAACCATTGATTTAGTGATATACCTTAGAGATTACTTGTTATATTTATAAAGCTAAATTGGAGAGATGTTGATAGTTTAGGGACTAAATTGATGGTTTATTATGTAGATAAATAGTTTCGCTCAAGCAATAATAATTTTGAGTGTGTTTTATTGAATTGTGCAGAATAAATTGACGAAGGAATTAGGCCAATCTACATCAAGTGGTTTGAAAAAGATATCGTCACAAATCAGGAAACCTCCACGCCGTAAAACTTCTCCAATTAACTGGTTTCCGCGCAAAAAAGTGGATTCCTTCTTGGAGAGGAAAATTAAGATGCTTCAGGTTTAGTCATAAACTGTTCATATTCTAGTTGTAGTTAGTATATTGGTTCTGATTTGTGAGTGAATTCAAATGCTGATATACATTTATCATATTCAGGAAGTAGATGGAGTGAATTTGACACTTGATCAGACTCTTGGTAATTCTAACCCGCATTATTCAAGAGTATTGAGGGAGAAAATGGCAGCTAGAGAAGCGGCACACAAGGCAATGGAGGCTCGAAGAGCTGCTTTGGTGGAGGCATCTTGGTGCCGAATTTTACGTGCCGCGAGGTAAAGCTTTATGCAAATAAAATAGGCTGGACATTAGTTGACGGTTTAATTAAAGAAAATGATTTACAAATCTTTGAAAACAGGAAACCAATTGAAAATTATGTGACAAATTTATAATCAGAAGTGAAAACTGAAAACCGACAATTTTATTGGTGTTTTCAGGATTCCTAGTGATGAAGCAGAAGCTCAACTATTAAAGGCAGAAAAAAGTGCAACGGAAGCTTTCGAGGCAGCTGAGGCTATGGGTGTTATTATGTTTGACTTGCCCGATTGTCCAAAGAAGCATTGTCAAATAGAGACACCCTCTATTAATGGAGAAGGATCATCTATGCATACATTTACTGCATCTTTTGAAACTGCCTTTGATGTAGACAAAGAAGTTGCTGCTGCAGTCAAAACTGCGTTTACCAAGCTTGCGACACGTCCTTCATTCAGTAAAGATGAATTCAAAGAACTGCTGAAAAAAATTAGTGAACACCCTGATACAGATGAAAGTCATCAGGACTTAACTGAGCTCTCTTCAGAGAATGAATCTGAGTCTGAGTTGGATCCAGTGTCCCAAAAGAGTGAACTCAAGTCCGAAGACTTGGATTCCAAGATATCATTTCCAGGGATTATTGAGAGGAAAAGTAGGAAGAGACAGTCTCTTGAAAATAGAATAAAACTTGTGGATATGATGACTGAGCGGTTAAAATGCTTGCACGAAGATGAGCTTTCTTCTCTGGCAACTATAGTTGCAACTTATGGTTTAAATGCTGCCTTGGCTGAAGTGCAGAATACCAAGCAGCCCAATCCAGCAATTAATTTTCCAGCAAGAAGAATGTCGTCATTGGGATTGCGAAAGTCAGCCTTGGATGGAACATCGAGAAAGGATCATGGTGAGTCAGAATTACCAAGCCTAGATAAATTTTTAGTTAAGCACATGACAAGACTTGAAAGAGAGGTTTGTGAAGCCAAGAAAAACCATAGGAATGAAACAAAATTAGGTAAGGATAGCTCTTGTAAATCTGTTGATGGAACTCCATCAGAGTCCATACCTGATTTGGGAAGTATTCTGGTGAAGAAGAATTATTCAAAATTAGAGAAAGAGATCAATGAAGCAAAGATCAAGTCAGCAAAGGAAATGCTAGGAGCATCAAGTGGCATGCCTAGAGGTCAGAAAGATCACACAGAAGTACCAGGCTTAGACAAGGTCTTAGTGAAACATGTCTCACGACTTGAAAAGGAAGTTCAGGAAGCCAGAAAGAGAACAGCCAATGAGAACAAAAGTTTGAAATCAACCTTTTCTTCTGGTGAAGCATTAGACACAAAAGAAAATATAAATTTGAATATGATAGAGGAAAATAAAGATGGGTTGGAGAAGATTTTGGTAAAGCCAGTACACAGATTGGAAAGAGAGAAGTTGCAGGTTCTATCACAGGGAAGCCGGGTTGAAAACTACAGACAGAGAAAGAGTCATGGATCAACTAATGTGGCAGATTGTGAGAGTTTGGATAAAGTTTTGGTTAAGCGCGTATCTAGACTAGAGAAGGAGAAAATCAAGATCGGGGATGAATGGGGTGAAGTTAAGAAAAGTCACCGAAACGACCGTTTGCAGACAAATGAAGAAGGTGGTGGTGGTCTGGACCAAGTTTTGGTTAAACATAAATCCAGACTTGAGAGGGAAAAGATGGCTGCTGCTGCTCAACAGCAAGATAATCCAATTAGTTTTTCTGTTGCTCGACGTAAGGCAAGGGAGAGAGAGTTGGAAGAAGCTTGGGGAGGACTGAGCTTAGGAAACTCCATGAAGCCTGGTGTCTCCAAACTTGAACAAGACAAGGTTAGTTTAGTGTTGTTTGACACTTTGGATTCTGAATCTCGTCTTCCCATTTCAATGTTTTTTTTTGCTTTTCTGATTTTAAATGACAATTGCTCGAAGTTATTGACTATGTGCTATTTGCCTGTTTTTTTTTTCTTGCTTTCTAGGCTGCCTGGATTAAAGCTGAAGCTGAGGAAAGGAAGCAAGCAGCGGAAGCAATATGACAAGTTGATAACAACAAGTATATTGATTATCTCATCTTTGTTGATAACAAGGAATTTGGTTCCATTGAATATGTAAATGTTGTTACAAATATTAGCAATATTTGTTCTCAATTAGAACAGAAGATAAAAAAAACTGTTGCATATTGGTTGACACATTATACTTGCCCCTCTCAAACTTGGTTTTCGTTTGTTTGGTATACCCTTTATTTGATTTTTTTCCATTATAATGAAAACTATATTTCGACCAGACGACTTCAACATTTTTATCGTTGACTAGTGGAAAAGAAAAATCTTCTCTCAATTAGATTAGAGTAAGAGCATTTCTGAATTTAAATTTCTATTTTTTATATAAAATATTGAATTGGATTCAACATGATGTGACACCTTTAATTAAACCTCACGATAATTGCTGGTTCAACATTTTGACTAGTAAAGAAAAAATTGATGATTATATCCAAACACCTTTCTTAGCATTTTGGCTGAGATGAAGAGGCAATCATATTCAAATTGATTTTAAAAATAATTCAAATGTCTGACTAATTATATGGCTAAGGAGAATTTGAGAACAATGATGGAGAAATATCTGCTGATTAGGGAACACATACTTAAAAAAAAAAAAAAAGATAAAATGTTTTAAAGTTATGACTAATTTATTTATCTTTTTTTAATTTTCTTAATTTTTGTGTGTTCAAATAATTTTATTTTTGTTTGTATCTGTGTGCAAGATGCCAAGATTATCTCACAATGATGTCAAGTTCATTTAAATTAAACAACGGTCATTTTTAGTTCCTTTTATTTTACCATACAAATAGAGATTATGTCTCATCCTTCTTTTTTCAACTACTGCCATTTGGGTCAACCCTTCTCTCTTCGTTAGTCCTTCTTTTTCCTCTTTCCAAGTGTTTTCTTTTCCTTTTTCCCTTCTTCTTTGTCTATCCTTTTTTTTAGCTTTATCACACACCCAAAGATTTGCTCACACATATGACAAAAATGGCACCTTCCATTCCCTTCTCTGTCTTATTTATCCTTCTTCTCCAGTTTCCCTTCCAAACCATCACAGCCAACTCTGAAGGTATGCCTTACAAGTTCATCTCTAAACTTCTTTGTTTTTCAATAGTGTCTTTTTTGTAAAGTCAGGTCAATTATATTTCTATAATACTATGCTAAGAGAAATTGGAGAACTTATTTATATTCACATACTTCTTGTGTTTAGATCGTTTTGAGTTTATCCACTGACATAAACATTTTTAGAACTGTTTGCTTATTACATGTCTAGAATCCGTTTTCAGCTATTATTTTCCCAAATTCTCTAGGACAACTTATGAAAATAGTTTATGTAAATACAATTTAACTCTATTTTATGCTTTGTTATAAATAACATGCATAAACACTTATATAATAAACATTTATGCTATAAGTGATTAATTAAACACCGGCTCAATTTATATTTTTTGGGGATGAAAATACATGTGCTTTGAATATTGTCACTTTCTTTTGATCTTTTATTGGTTAGAAAACAGAATTGACTTGGCTTCCATAATTTGATTAAGTTCAAAAATATAGTTTTGACATGAAGTGGTTTTTGGTTGTTTGTGTAGGGAATGCTCTTCATGTTTTTAGGAACAGGCTTTCTGACCCCAACAATGTGCTTCAGAGCTGGGACCCAACATTGGTTAATCCATGTACTTGGTTTCATGTTACATGTGACTCCAACAACCGTGTGACACGCTTGTAAGGCTTCCCTTTCTTCTTTTCTTTAGGTTATTTAGTTTCTTCGAGACTTTTACTTTTGTCTCTTTATTATAGTACTGTAATTAAGTTTGTTAGGGCTTTCTAATCTGTTGTCTCATCTTTGTATTTCAGAGACTTGGGTAATGCTGGTGTTTCTGGATCTATAGGCTCAGAACTTGGCCATCTACACCATTTGCAGTATCTGTATGTGTGAATTCTCTCTTCTCTACTTAGCATCGACACTTTACTAACACAATGATAATATATGTGATTGCGTTCAATTGTTTCATTTTCTCAAATTATTACGTGCCTTAATGTCTGGTGTCCGTATTTGTCTCGGTGTTTCATAGAATTTCCTTCCAACTATCTAATTTTAGGAATTTTAGTTTGTACAAGTACCCAATATTTTCCTGCCAGGATTAGGACTAAGATAGTACAAAATTATGAACTATTGTTGATTCTAAAATTATTAATTTCAGGGAGTTGTATGGGAATGACTTGAGAGGAAAGATTCCTAAGGAACTTGGAAAATTGAAAGAACTTATTAGCATGGATTTGTATTATAACAAGTTGGAGGGGAAAATCCCAAAGTCATTTGGCAAGTTGAAGTCATTAAGATTCTTGTAAGCATCTTTATGTTAATTTGCCAAAAACTGTTTGCGTTTTTTCCTTAATTTTTTCAATTTTAGCTATAAATTTGTTCCTGATTCATTCACTGATTTGAATTAATGCATCAGGCGGCTAAACAACAACAACTTGACAGGATCTATCCCAAGAGAACTCACTCGTCTCACTCATCTCGAAGTCTTGTGAGTTTCTTTTAATATTTAGAGAATGTGAAGAAGGGATTCAGATATCTATGTTCAATTTTCAGAGTGTTTTTCTTGCTTAATTTTCTTGTGTGATTTTTTTTTTCATCTGATTATAAATTTCAACTTTGCAGTGATGTTTCTAATAATGATCTTTGTGGAACAATACCAGTAGATGGCAACTTTGGATCCTTCCCAATAAAAAGGTACAACAACTTTGCCTTTGAATGCATAACAAATGTACTCCTATGATTACACAAAATATTCAAATATATCGAAACTATAGAAATTTAAATTTATTGCTAGTGTTAGACTTACAATACAATTGTCCTTTTCCTTTTTTCAGTTTTGAAAATAACAGACTCAGTGGTCCCGAACTGAAAGGACTTGTTCCATATGATTTTGGATGCTGAAGAAAGATAGAATTTGCTCATCATCTTAACAGACAGTAGTGAAGCAACTTGGTTTACCTATGAAGGAGAATTAGAAATGGTGGTTTTATATCCACTATTTCATCACTATGTTTACTATATCGATTAGGAAAATAAAAATTTGAGAGAGTAAGTTGTAATATATGTTTTTCTTGTTTTGTTTTTTTCAAAAAAAAGGAAGTATGATGAGTAGCATGAAATAGTAAGATGAAGACTCAGCGAAAAACTTAGTTTAAAAATTCTGCTAGTGTTCTTTCCAAGGTGTAATATATGGTACTCCCTCTGTCCCATAATAACCGAGTCATTTGTAAAAAAATATTGTCTCAGGAATCTTGACTCATTTCACTTTTCAATACAACATTAATTACTTTTTTTCAATTATAACTTTAATTAATACTACTTTCACCGCTCTCAATTCAATATATTCTATTTTACATTTATGATAAAGAAGAATGCACCAATACTTGACAAAGGCCCTAAAAACATTGTTCTTTCAAAAACACTTTTCTTAATCTGTGTGAAATGGTCTACTGGCTCAGTTAAACTGGGATGGAGGAAGTAAGGTAATCTCAATAATATATGATTGTTGCTCTCGCCATTTTTTGTTTTGTTAGACCAAGATATGCGCCAGCGTAGAACGGTAGATTAAGCAATTAAAATCCATTTAATAGGTCGACATCCCTCCCCTCTCAACCTAACTATATACCAATGATTGAAGATTGAACATTTTACCAAATGACTGAGGAACACCAACATGTACCATGTACCCATATTGTTGTTGCGCTAGGTAGGCTCTTGACCATGTTTTTATGGTCTTTTGGTTTATGTTATCAAAATCCTTAATGACAGTTGAATATGCTGCAATCATGCGAGTTTGTCTCCTACGAACTTAATTAAAAGCAGGGATCATGGGAATCCCACATTCACTCCTATGAGATATAAGCACCCTTTTAATCAAGATCGGATTGTTTAGATTAATACTCGGTCTTTAAAATTATAACATTTAAAATATATATTGTTTTGGACCGTCCAACAAACGGCACAAATGTATCAAATGTCTGAATGCAAGGAATTCCAATTTCAGGGGAGCCAAATTCTTAGATTGATACATGCAGTCCCGTTGTGATGATCACCATTTGAAATTTGGAGTCTTCAACGGGCACTACAATTGATGATGTTTGATGCTACTTTTATTTTTGATGCAAAAGGCAAAATGACGTGTTTGATGACACTGCAATTGGTAATGTACTAATGTTCCGATCCTCAAATCCTTTGCACTACTATTTTGATATTTCGTCTTTATGTTCTTGTGTCCTTAGTTAAAAGGTATCTTGATGATGTATAGAAGCATAGGTTTTTAAACAATGTGAACTTTCAATCTTGACCGTTAATGAGATTAATATGTAGACTAATGAGAGTATTTGACTGATAGGTAGGTGACACATGAAACATAGGGAAATGGTTGAATGCTGCCGTCTGACATGTGAAGTTTCCTTTTTTAAATTGTATTCTCTCTTTGGTTCTACCTCTCTGTATTCTTCACCTACGTCAACCTCATTCTATCATACCAGTCCACACTCAATATTGGTCCAACTAAAATATCAGGGACTTGAGAGTTTTAAGATACTTCCCAGGTTTTGAAGTGGCAAGATTCATGAATGATGAACTTTTTTTCTTTCAAAAAAGATGTTATATTAACTCTAAATAAACAAATCATTTGGCCAACCAATATTCGACCCAATAGTTTTATTTTTTTACCAAAACAAAGTTAATTATTATCATTAATTAACCAATGTTCAATACAAGAAGGATAAGAATTAAAAATACGGTGACTAGCCCAAGAACAGGTCGCCCTAGCCCCTGGTTAAAGTATGAGCAACCATGTTCGCTTGTCTCCTAACAAACTTCACCTCGAAGTTGGAATGTAAAGATAACTGATAAATAATACTAGAAACAATAGCATAGAATTCTGAATCACCATGTCCCGGAGACGATAGAGCTTGCACTAGAGTAGCTGAATCAAACTCGAAGACAACCCGGTCCCATCTGTACACATCAGCAAAGTGAATGGCATCGAGTAAGGCTACTGCCTCCCCCTCCAACACTGTCATATTTGACCGCTGCCATTTTGTATGAGCCCGAATAAATTGCCCACAAGAGTCTCTAACACAACATGCAAAAGATGTAAGATGGTTACTGACATGGAACGCAACATCCACATTGCACTTCAACCACGTCTCGCACGGTTTCTCCCAAACTGAGATGTTGTCTTGCACTCTATTCTGCACATGTTGCACAACCGGTGGTGAGGGTTGTTTATGAATCTCTTGCCATTGTTGTCATGCATCTAGTGTTGTCTTTCCAATGCTTGTTGAAGTATGATGAGCGTCATTTCAAATAACATCATTGCGAGAAGCCCAAATTTGCCAAAGAAGTAAAGTCACCTGACCAACAATGTCTCGGCTTTCTGAACAACATATGTCAAAAACAAAATCTGCCAAACTGCTCTCAGTTCCAACTCGCGTTTGCAGCACAGTCGAAAGTACTGCCCAATACCAACTCTCACGCGCCACCTTACAACCCACAAAAGCATGCCAATCATTCTAGACAGCCATATCACACTAGGGACATATCACCTCACATTGCACATGCCGTGATTGTAGTCGAAGGCGCGTCAGAACACACCCCCTGCAAATCCTCCATAACAAATTACGTGCTTTATGAGGGAAATTCATCTTCCAAATTCTATGTCACTCTCCTGCAACATGGAAATGATCAGTGTGTAACAATTTCATCATAGTCAGTTTATAACCAGTCTTAATAGTGTACCTTCCGGTACGTTCCATCATCCACTTTATTTTATCATTCTGAACTTCTGCAAATAGCGGTGTGTCAAGAATAGCTTGTACCATATCATCTAAAAACAAAGATTCAATCTTATCAATGTCTCAAACTCTATCAAATCAGACACATACAAACTATGCACATCTTGGCTTTGTGGGGATTGAATCCAGCTACCATGAACACCTCAAATCCAAGGATCATTCATCACGCTGACCTGCTTCCCATGTCCAATTGTCCACCTACAACCATATAAAAGTAATTGACGCGAATTCTAAATTCTCCGCCAAGCAAAGCTCGGGTTATTACCTAGTTTAGCCCCCAAAAAGGAAGATCGGGGGAAGTACCTCGATTTAAAAACTCTAGCAACCAGAGATTCAAGTTTAGACATAAAGCTTCATCCTTGCTTAGCTACCATAGCGAGATTAAAAGCTTTGAATTTCTGAAACCTCATTCCACCAAAATCTTTGGGGCATGCCACTCGTTCCCATGCCATCCATTTAATCCCTCTGTTGTTACTCCTTCCTCCCCACCAGAACTCATTGATCATCTTCTCCATGTCATCAATAACTGAATTTGGCAGAAGGTAGACTCATTATGTATGAAGGAATAGATTGTAACACGGATTTGATCATAACTTCCTTACCCGCCTTCGATAATGCTCGTCCCCTCCACGCATTTATTTGTCTCCATATACGATCCTTGATAAAAGAAAAAATGAACCTCTTATCTCTACCAATCATCGAAGGTAATCCTAAGTACTTTTCGGTACCTATTACATGCCGGACACCAATAATGCGAGACAAACCCTCTTGTGCAGCCCTACTCATATTGCGACTGAAAAACGCTTCAGACTTTGATAAATTAATTTCTTGTCCAGATGTTGCCTCATAAGTTTTAAGAATAGTGAGTAAACGTTGTGCTTCCACCACATTGGCCCTGCAAAACAAGAAACAGACATCTGCAAACAACAGATGGGACACCACTGAAGCGCCGCGACATACTTGAACCCCATGAATATCACCACTATTAACTGCTTTGTGAATTAGAGTCGATAGGCCCTCATCCACCAATGTGAATAAATAAGGTGATAACTGGTCACTCTGGCGCAACCCTCGTCCGGGTACAAAAGGCCCCACCCTGTCAAAGTTCATAAGCACTGAATAAGTAACAGAACTAACACATACTATCATCCCTTGGATCCATTTCTCACTGAACCCCATTCACATAAGCAAACCGCGAAGAAACCCCAATCCACTCTATCATAAGTCTTGCTAATATCAATCTTGTGAGCCAATTCCCCTCGCCAACCTTTCGTCTTCCTCTTCATTGAGTGAATTATCTTGGTAGCTATCAACGTGTTGTCTAGTATGGAGCGACCCTCGACAAACACTGACTGCTCCTCTAACACACATTTATCCAAACAACGTTTCAGTCAATTAGCGAGTAACTTCGACACCATCTTATACAAAACATTACAAAGAGATATAGGCCTAAGATTCTTCATATTATCCGGATCTTCACACTTTAGGATTCCCAACAACTTATAGACGACGAGTTGGAAGCTTCTATACTTGACCCATTCTAAGCTTGAGATATCTTATGCTATAAGAAAACTTAGTCTGTTTTCAAGCTCAAATTTATTTTCCACGGTATAACAAAATTCAGTAAAGGTTTAATTATATAATATCGAAAAAAAGGATTGATGAATAATGTATTAAACTCATCCAATTGACTCGATTTACGTCCTTTCGAAAAGAAAAAAACATCATTTATCATTTAAAATATCTATTACAATTTTACACATTTGTTACGATGCCTGCATCAAACATGTAATAAGTCAATTGTTTATTATACTTCTATCATATTATATTCTCATCCAGCTCTATACCATATTATATCTTTATTTTATTTTGACCACCAACTAAACTCTTATCCTTTTATTGTTAGTTAAAATATACATCAGTTATTGTAGTGACAGATTCAGAAATTTTAAATAGCAGAGAACCATATATAAAAATTTGTAGCATTATATTTTGGAAACATCGAAAGATTTTTTTCATTTTTAATATCAATAAAAATATCTATATATATATATATATATATATATATATATATATATATATATATATATAAGTAACTAAATAATCATTTAGTAATTAGTTATCTTTCATTCGATTTCATCCGAATTTTGAAAATATTCATATTATAAAAAAGGATTTGGGATAGGTTTAAACCAAGAAAAAAAAAATTATAATAAAAATATGAACCATATAATCAAAATTTCAACTATTGATATGTAATACTTCTAAAAACTTTATGTGGGCATATGTCCACACACAACCTTCAACATACATCCGTCCCTCGTGGAAGAGTGTACTGTGGATATCTAACATCAATTCTCAAACAAATGAGATTTTGTGGTTACATTGGAAGGGAAGAAGTCGGTGAGATGTGCATGTTGGCTCAGAGGGACACTGATAGCTTTTTTTTATTAATTAAATATCATCAATTCACGTAACCAATGAATTATCAACGTTTTGTACACGCACATGCTTTGTTGCAATTTGCAAGAAAATCTAATTTCCAGTTTGGCGACTCATCTGGGCAGTCGACATTGATTTTGACAGCATGTTAGGTGGAACACACACGGGGCACCAAGAGAAAGACATGCATGACACGTTGCACAAGTGATAATTATGTCATATTATTGATATGTTAGGATTTAAGCCAGCCAAACTCAAAACATTAACATTGCTAAGTCCTTTAAGAGCTACGTCTACGATAGCTTTCATTCTATAGACATTGAATTTATAGTATTTTTTGTTTTCGATTTCACTCGTTTATCGGTATTTAATGGAACACATTAATTCAAATTATAATTAATTTTTTCCGTGATTCAACTCTCGATAAAAACACCAATAAAAAAGAATCATAACTTAAATATCAAATCGAACACTTTTATATGCTCAAATTGAGACTCTAACTTAATGTTCCTAAAGAAAAATACCTAATTACGAGCTCTAATAATACTCCATTCTAAAACACTTTTATTATAAGTTGATATTTATATTATTTTTACTAACTTGTGTAGGAATAGTTAGATTGATTGAATCAATGGAAGTTGAGTTTAGCCTAAAGAACTAGACACACACTCTCACTTTTTTCAAATGTTTTTTTCAAGCAGAAATGATTTTATTCAAATGAGTTACTTCAATGAAAATATTAACATTTTTTATGTTTCAATTTGTGGGACACAATTACTAGCAATTTGTGAAATTAAGAGACTTAAATGTTGGACATTCACTAAATTTTAGCTAGTGACGTGGCAGAAAAATAAAAGTGTGAGTGGTGAGGTTGACGAAGTGAGCAATTTGAAAGCCGCAATCCACACATCACATGTATGAATGAATGAACTTTTGCTATTTGCACCACCACGAATTCGGAACTGACACATTTCATATTTATTCTGTTTCTGGATGCAAAAACCCCCAAAACCCTCCCTGAGACAAAAACAAAACAAACATGAACAGCGCTATTCTGAGGAACCGTTCTAAGGTTTCTCATTTCATGGCCATGCAAATGTTCACTAACCATTCCATTAATCAAATCAAACTTCATTCTCTTTCTAACAAACACCATTCAAAACCATACTTTCGATTACCTGATAATTTCTTCACCAAAAAAACCAAACAATATCAAATTTCTCCATCATCCTTTTCTTCTTCTTCTTCTTCTTCTTCTTCATCAACTGCATCTATTCCTAAGATTGGTTTTGTTGGTTGGTATTTGGGAATGATAAAATCACACCCTATTCTCACTAAAAGTGTTACCTCTGCACTCATTTATACCGCTGCTGATTTATCCTCTCAGGTACCCTTTTTAAGCTTTCATCTATTTTTGTTTTCATGTTTTTCTTGTCTGCATTCATTGATTTAGGTTCAAAAGGAACAACTTTTAGTTGATGTTTGTTATAATTGTTCACTTGGTGTCTTATGTGTGTTTAACATGTTGTTTCTGATGGTGCTTTGTCTAATGTTGTTGAGTAATAGGATAGTTGATTTCTAGCTGTACCTTGTCTAGTTTTAGAGCATTACTGGTTTTTCAGATAGAATGATTCTAGGTGTTGTGAATGAATGACTCTAGGGTGTGGAATGAAAGTTGTAATCTTTTGGTGTTTACTAGTTATTAAAAAAAAAAAAAAAAAAAAAGGAATGGGAGAAAACAAGTAATAAATTTTTAGTTAGAATTTACGCAGAAGCTTGATTTTGTTGCTTCTGCAAACCACAGTCAAAAGGCTAGTTGGACGTGAGTTTACGAATCCGAACGCAGAACCAAACTGACAATTAAAATATCAACATATAGATTCGTTATAGCTAGGTAGTTAAAATTAAGATTTTAGTTAGAATTGGAAAAGGGTGTCAGCGTCAAGATCATAAATGTAAGACCTTGTAAAACTCGTAAAATAGCATAAGTAAGGAAAACCATTTAAATTGGAATAACTTAAATAAACATAAATTTGAAATCAACGAGAAAATCATACACAAGGATAAAAACATGGCCGAAGGAAGCTTCCATAACAGACGTCCGAGAACCCAAACTCTGTAAGAACAGCCACATTTTAACACAGAAAAATGTTGTTGTCAACGGTGTCGTGGTTGATATTCGCAAACAATCCCACCAATTTCACGAGTAAGATCTACAATCCCATATGATCCTGCTAAATTGTGATTTTAACTGTGATCGGGATCGCCTAAGTCATTAAAGATTATAATATTGTAAGATTGCGATTTTGACAACCTTGTGTATGAGTTTACCAAATATAAAAATAATAATAAAAAACTATACACGAGTTTACAAAATATAATAATATTATCAATAAAAACTATAAATGGTATCGAAATTAACACCAAATCTTCAACATTCCAACTCACTTATAAAGCAAATCATAATAATGAAGTGTCTTTGCACAGGTCTTACTCAAAATGACCAAAACAATAAATCATAATGTTGAAAAAAATTGAAATGAGCCTCAAATATTCGTAAAATTCAAAGGTATACTGCATAAAACATAAACTGTTGCACATAGACAAATAAAAAAGATCAGAAACAGAGATGGGATGGGTCTTTTCGCAGAAAGAAGACCGCCCCTTATTAACACAATTGTGGGCAAGCACCTAACAGGGCCAGGTTTGTGCTGTCAATGCATAAAAATGTTGGGAGGGACGAGATCATCCAGTGCAGCAGTGTATGGCCAAGTTTGTGCAGCAGGGCTTCGTGAGTAAACTGGATCTCTGGCCTGTCAGTGTTGACTGGAGGATTGCCGAAGGGAGTGAACAATGAAGTGGTTCTTTGTTGGTAGGATGGGAAGCTACAACAGTAAGGGCAGCTTTTGAAAGCATTGTGAGTGAATGGAAGCTGGAGGATTGCGGAAAGGAGTGAGCAATAGAGAGGTTGTTTTGTTTGTTTATACATGGTAGGATAGGAGGCTACCACAGGAAGAGCGGCTTGAAGCATTGTGGGTAAACAGGGATGTCGAAGCCCTGTGGTCAAATGCCTTCTTTTTGCATGTTTTTGGTCTTGATTTTACATTTCATCAGACTCGCTCTCGTGTTTTTGAGGGAGTTCAAACTAGTCCATGCGAGTTTGTTACGAAATGAGTTTTATATATTCAACTTGATTTTCCTACATAGAAGAAATTTGTGAGGTTAACAACCATGCTTGTATGCTTGGTCACTTTGTCCAAGGTGTGTTTTGCATGCATACTAATATTCAGCAATACAAATAAATGTAGTTTTTTCATGTTTTTGATAAAAAAAAAATTGCTTTAATAATTAATTCATTGTTTGAAATTTATCCTGGAATAAATGATTTCTTTGCAATTCAAGATTCAATTCGTAGATGCAGTTTATAAAGTACAGTGTCTAGCTGATATTCTTTTTGAGGCATGGGTGATTATTGGTCTTCCTCTGTGCAACGTTTTTCAATATATGGACAATACTAGAATTGGATAATCCTTTCTGTTTTCTCCTTCATCCAACTACACATTGGACTAGGAGAGCCTTGGCTGCTGTTTACTTCTGATAGATAGACCCTTGATTGTTAATTTGTTGTCTCTTTAGTTTATACTACTAAGATATTGTTCCCATTCATGCCAAAATGATGTTGATTTTCTAGGTTTGCTCTAGCTTTAGCCTTGGTCTACTATGTATAGAGTAACATATAAGATGTGATATGACCTGAATTAGTGTTTGTAAATGGGAGGCATCCCTCGCCTTACAAGTCGATTTTGTAGAGATGAGTTAGGCTCAACCCAAACTCTAGGAGTTTATCAATGTATATCCAAGATCCGTTGAGCCACTCGCTACTGGGCCACTCTGGTCACGTTTCAGATGTCTGGGCATGAGTGGGATGTTTAGAGTCCCACATTGGATGAGATATGGCCTGAAAAAATGTTTATTATTGGGCGACTTACCTCACCTTATGAGTCGGTTTCGTATGGTTCGGTTAGAGCCGACTTAAATTCTCTAAGATACTACAATCACAAAAACTAATCCTGAGCTTATAAGTAGGAAAATAAGCTCATAAGGAATGGGTTTTGCTTTGACATTAATATCATTTAATAATTATTTCAATCGGTAAAAAATCCTAATGTTAACGAAATAAAAAGATGCTAAATAATCAATAAGATCAATTTACTTCGCCCACCTACTTCCTAGTTCTTCTTTTGTTGTTGTTGCTGTTGCTCTTTGTTTTGGATGTGCCGGTAACACAAGATCTTGAAGGTGCCTGTATTTTGAATGCGATACAGTGAATGTTTTTGCTACACTCTTTCAACAAAATGTTTCACAGGTGGTGTTTTTGAGGAGTCTCAAAATCGAGTCCCTCTTAAATTCTTCAAATGCATATATTGTTTCAGGTTCTTGTGCAGATTCACTTGATTGAGTCTTTTATGTACATACCATTTGCCTCATTAAGTGGCTTTGCATGGTTTGATATTGCATACTTCATGCTCATTCTGTTGTTTTTCTCATACTCAAATGGTATTTGATATTTAATTCCTTCAGACTATTGAGCGGCAATCTTCAAAATCTTTTGATTTTATAAGGACTTTACGCATGGCGGGATATGGGATGATCATTTTAGGACCATCATTGCATTTCTGGTTCAATTTTGTGTCAAAGCTTTTTCCAGGGAGGGATCTTTTCTCTACATTGAAGAAAATGGCCATGGGCCAGGGGATTTATGGACCTGCCATGACTGTTATTTTCTTCTCCTTAAATGCAGGTTTGCAAGGTATGATCTAATTTTCTCAGCTTAATATATTCCACAATTTACTTTTGTACATTGTTTTCCTTTGCTTACCTTTTTCTATTTTTGCCCCTGGGGAGGTTTGCTTATCCTTTAAGTTGTTTGTGTTTGTCTTCCAAATTAATGCATGCTAGTATAGATTGCAATACAAAATGCCAAAGTTCTACAAAACCTTTGCGCCGCCCTTTACTATTTTGCTTAACAGTTTCTCTCGGTTGCCAGGTGAAAACAGCAAAGAGATTGTTGCACGTTTAAGGCGTGATTTGCTTCCTACGATGTTAAATGGAGTCATGTATTGGCCTATGTGTGATTTTATTACTTTTAGATTCGCTCCTGTCCATTTACAGGTATGTGCTAATTTCTTCCTACATTTCTCATCCTACAGAATGCCATATAATTGTAAATTTGGGATGATGCATGACATGTACCACTATAAATGGGAAAAAGATTTCCATTCTTTTTTCGTGTTGTGAAACTCGGGTTGTTTTCTGATGGTTTTCTGCATCTGTTTATTTGACACAGCCATTAGTCAGCAATTCATTTTCGTACTTGTGGACCATTTATATGACCTATATGGCAAGCCTAGAGAAAGCCGAGACAGCTAGCTGATCATCGTCGGTAGTTCATGATTGAGATTTGGACTAACAAGTCTATAGAGTTTATCTGGAAGCTGCGCTGCGGTGAACAATCAAGTCGTTTGGGCGTCTGCCGAAAATTCTGATCTCACACCATGGCTATATTAGTACTACTGCTGCTAATCAAGACCTCACCCTCGATTGAAACTTTTTTTATTTTTATTTTTAACGTTATATTCCTCATTTTGTATTGTTTATTTCTTATATGAATGGACCAGTTCATTGAACAGCAGAAGCTCTATTAGAGCTATTGTTATTGAAGTTTATATTTTATTTATCTGAAGAAATTTTTTAGTCATAATTTCAAGAGGCATTTCCTTCGTTTTTTTATTTGATATTAGTTTTTCCTTCTTACTAAAGAGGAGAGGAAATCTTATCCCAGTTGAGCGGAATCTTTGAGCCCTTTTCTCGAGTAAGCATTGTATCATCCTTTCAAATCCTCATAATATCCTTTTAATAACTTGATCGAGAAAGAATCAAATGAAACAATAGCATGTAGTAATTAGGATTAGAAAATTTCATTAAGCATATAAAATTGTAGCTCTCAGGTTAAAGAAAAACAATCCAAAGTTGTTCAATCATTTGATTTGATGAAATTGAATCGGTATTATTAATCATAAATGAAACATGTATTTTGAATTTTCTTACTAAAGTCCCTTTGAATTTTGAAACTCATCATGAATCTCAATCATTTAAGTCGAGTTGGTTTGATTTAACGTGATAATATTTTGTGTGTGTAAAATTCATACTCAAAATATAGCCAAGAGAATCAGTACAGTTAGTACAATCAAGATTTTATACAATGAAGATGTTATTCTATCAAAGGTTGTCACACGTTTGTTGAACACAACTTTGCACAATTCTCGCTATTCAGTAGTCTAGTCTCAAAGGATTACTGTTGTCAGTTGTGACCAGCAGCTTTTTGAAACCACCAAACATGGAATGTAGACATTATAAGAGGCTACATGAGTCAACAAGTCCCAAAATCCCGATATGGCTTATTAGTTTGTCGGGAATACAACCACTGCTGGAGCACAAACATGTTAGACTTTGATGGTAAACAAAATATGTACAAGACTGATACGTTTAACATGCAGACTAGCCCCAGAGTGACAATTTTAAGATACATAAAATTGTATATGCCATAATCAAGCAACAATATATCATATCCCAAACTTGCACAAGCCCTTGCCAGGTTATCCCTCTTTTGTTATCCTCTTATGTTTGCATTTGGATTCTTTCCAGTCACACAATAGCAGATCTCAACTATTAGAAGACGACTCGTATTCTAAGATGTATTTTAAACCAATTTAGTGAAGTCGGAATACAAGTCGTACAATCTTCAATCGCCGATTAAAGCCCCCTTGACTGTGTTTTTCCAGATCACAGAAAATCCAGGTCTATTGACACGGTGATTCAATATCAAGTCCGAAATTTGTTTAAATAGTTGATCGGTTACAGTTGAACTTTAATACCCAGAATGCAACACAGCTTTATTTCAATGAAAATCAGATGAATTAAAACAAGTAAACAGGGGGAGTCTAACAATCAGAACTGGATATTATTGAAGAATGGTATTGCATGATACAATGAACTTATTAGCCTATCTAGAGGTTCCTATCTCTTGTATTGACATGACCCACTTCCTAACAATTATCAATCTCTACTCTATCTAAAAAATGATATAGCTTATTATAAGTTGACAAGTTGTGACTTTAGGAATAGACAAAAATTCCATGTCAATTCAATATTCAAAGCATTCCACAACTGCAGGCTGTCTCCCAACTCCTGCCTGCCTATTGATTTTATCTGCTACTAAATTCCTGATATACTGATACAAAGTCTTCATTCATTAGAAGCACGTATACAAATCTTCTCAAGCTGTGTGGGCCAATCTGGTCCAAGAACTTGTGGATTTAATTCCATTGCAACGCGAAAATCGAAGAGAGATGCGCAAGAAGATTGTGTTGCTGTTTGCATATACCTTCTGGGTTGCAGTATATTTGAATCAACTATTGAGTGTCCATTTCCTAGTCTTCGGTGCTCATTTCCGAATCTCAACCCAGATGATAAACCCGTAGAGGATTCAACCAACCTCTTCAGATAAGAATCCATTGCATTATTCAATAGATTTACACAATCCACTGTCACAGTTAAACCCTCCTTCTTCAACTTTTGCTCCAAACGACTCCTCAAAGATGATGTGTCAGGGAGATATCCATTGCTGAAACAGGTTTCTCGAGGATACTTTCTGCGTGATGATGCAATAGAAAGAGGACTACGTCCATAACCAGAATTCATGGATATCCCAAGAGGAGCGGTAACAGGACTCTTACTTTGAATGCTTGAGCTTGGGCTTCCACCAAGCTGTTCAACCTCTTCTCCATCTTCAACGGAAATAGGAGGTCTGCTGCCAAGGGAGTTCAGTTCTGTTGCACTCTGCTGCTCTGGAGTCTTATAGATCAAATCTTTAGATCCAAGGTTTTGGGGCTTCCCTAACTGTCCCAAAGCACTCTGACGACCCGTAAGCATCCCTTCACAAGTAGCCAAAGAACCACCCCTGCGCAGAGAAGGAGGAAAGGCATCCCCGTACTGCATTTGAATTGATCTGCTCTGCTGCCGATTTGAATCTTTTGCATTCAAGATCTTCTCTTTATTTGAAGAACTGATATGTGGTGGAGCTTTAGACAGACAAACATTCTTCAGAATTGCCCTAATGAGTTGATTATGAAGAGGAACATTTTCCTTCCCAATCGTCGTGATGCAAATCTTGTCAAACTCAGCTTTGCTGATCTTTGAACTAACCAACTTCCCAAGCTGATCAAAGTACGTCCCAGCTCTCTGATTACCAACCTTTTTTACAATAACAGCTTTCAGCTCCAAAGTGTTTATTCGAGTATAGTTTTGCTTTGGTACCGTCATTTTCCCGAATCTTCTAACAATCACTGAAATAACAAGTAAATCAAAATCTTAGCTTCTCCAACAAAAACCCCCAAATGATCCAAAAACCAAAAATTTCTTAAACCCTAAATCCCAAACAATATTTCTATCTACAATTCAACAAGTTTTCAATCAGAAACCATCATCAAATTCAACAATTTATCAATCAGAAATAACAAATTCAGACAACAATTGATAAGAAAAAAGAAAACGCGTCCGAGCAAAATTGAGCAAGGAATAAATTTGAGAATTCTAAGTTGAAATTATCAAAGAAGAAAGAAAACCCATTAATGATTTCGAAGAAAGTAATGAAATTCAATGAAGTCAATGAAGAAGAAGATTCGTACCAAAAAGGGTCGCCAAGAATGAAGAATTGAAGTATGAAGTTGAAGCTGTTGGTTGGAATGTCCGAATTGCTATTTTGGTGCAGTTTGTGTCTGAAATGAAACCAAACCCTAACTGGAATGGATTCTTGTAAGACTAATAAAGTACCAAAAGCTCATCCTCAACCTTGGTCTTATTTTCTTGTGTGCAAGACCACTCTCTTTCTTTCTCTCTCTATCCAAAAATTCAACAAAGTGGAGCTAAATAAATAGAAACAAAACTAGCATAGTTACTCTCTTTTATTGATTTGTAAGAATAAAAACTTATTTTTATGTTTTTTTTAAGAGTTTTTTATATTTATATTTAGTTTAATTAGTCTAAAAACTCATACAATATATTCTGTTAGAAAATAAAACTCGTACAAAGTACATGTACATGAGTTGACATTTGAAAATTATATATCAAATTAAAGACTTAATTGCATTTTTGATCTTTTAGATTTCTTATTTGTATGATTTTGACCCTCGTTTTTATTGAGCTATTTTGGCCCTGAAGTTACCCTCTTTTTAATTTTAAATCCCCCTCGCTCATATATGGATGGAATTATTTGATGACTAAGATAGTAACATAGACTCTTTACACCTAATCATCTTCTCCTTTTTTCTATTATCTTGTCATTCACTGACATTCAATTCAGACAAAAAAACCATAAACAACAACAAATTGCAAGAAAGTCATAGTCCAACATGGATCATGAACATCATTCACTAATTTAACCTTCCACTCATTAAACAATTTCTTAGCTTTCTTCATAACACCAAAGCTAAATAAGGAGAAAAAACTCTCAACTGTGGAAACAAAAATGACAACTTCTCTTGATTAAACAAGGTGTGATTCTGTTTCATCAACCATTGCCTTTGCAACAAAAACATCATCAAGTGCATCAAGAACCATGTTTGTAGGATTATAGGCACATTTAATTTGAAGTTCATCACTGACTGTTATCTTATCCTTAAAATTCACCCTCGTGAAATCCCTTAACCCTTTTTTCATTGTTCTTACACAATGTACTCAACCCTTCCAAATGACTAATGGACCCTTAACCTGCACCATTTTGAATTGTAGGGTTAGAATTCGAAGATGAGTCATTAGGGATTGATGAAAAAAATTATTTTTGGGTTGTGTGATTTTTAAGAAGAGAATGATGGGTGATTTTGAATTTTTTTTTGTTGTGTGATGGTTGTGAAGTGTGAAGACAATAGTGAAGAGTATGATTGAAGATCATTGTATGCTTTTCTGAGGTTTTCTTTCTTGTCGTCGATGAGTTTAAGTGCTGTTGAGATTGTTTTTGAGGTTGTTGTCAATCTTTGTTGTTTTTCTGGTTTGAAAAGGATTCGATTTTGAACCTGAAATTTAATGAATTATTACAGTAGTAACTAGCGATTCAGTGCCATGTTTTTGCTACAATATATTGTGGTGATTATTGTTGCATTCGTTGATGGAAGATGGTAACGGGAGATAAAAAAAGGGAAAGATGATTATGTGTGAAGGGTCTATGTTGCTATTATAAATCTCAAATAAATTCAACCACACATGAGTGAGGACTTTAAAATCAGTAAAGGGTAAACTTAGGGGTCAAAATAGCTAAAAAAAAACTAGGGGAGCAAAAATCGCACAATTGAGAAACTCTAGGGGTCAAAAATATAATTAAGCTTAAATTAAATATAGAACACTTAAAAAATAAGATGTGTCGTTATCGACTTGAGGATTGGTTTAATAGTAGGTTCATAAGTATTTAAATTGTAAGTGCCCGTTGAGAGAAGGTTAAATATTTTAATTGAGGTGGATTGGTAAATTCAAATAAAACATTTAGTATAAGACTTCTCACTCATTTTCTTTCTCCCTAACTAGAAATTCAACGAAATCTAGCTAAATAAAAAGAAACCAACAAGCATCAATACCCTCTTCTTTAATTTGTAAAAAAAGTATTGAAATTTTTTCTTTTATAGGTTTTAGATATTTATATTTTATTTAATTTAATTTATGTAAAAACTCTATGATGTATTCCGTAAAAAACACTTGTACAATGCATCAGTAAAAAACGTACAATGCACAGGTACACAAGTTGATTTTTAAAATTATAGGCCAACAAATTAATGTGAAACTTTTAAAAAATGAGATTTATCGGTGTTGACTTGAAAATGGGTTTCATAACGAGTTTAAAGGGTCCAAACCATAAAGATTTCTTAGAACGTCTTTTGAAGGCCAGAGATTCAAATTACAATGGATTAGCCAAACAAAATGAAACATTTGGGATTGGTGTGTCACTCTAAAAATATATGTGGCTTCTAAAAAATCCATTAAATAGTTAAAGTTTTGGATATGATATTTTTGTTTGAAAATTTTGTAACAGGAATTATATATGATAAATTTAGTAAGATTTGTTTTATTTGCTGTCATGAATCACAATGTAATTTTTTTTACCTTAATAAATAGAGTAAATTACATTTTCATCTCATAAGAGATGTTTAAATTATAATACACTTCCTTTTAAGTTAAAATATGCAATTTCCTACCTTGAATGATGATTAAATTATATTTTTCTTTTTTTTTCATGTTTAATTTTATGCTCTCATCACCTCTTTTCATAAAAAAAATTAGTGCTGTTGTATTAAAAAACGTCTGAATCTATTTTAATATAATCAAATGACTAAGGCATATTTTTGTATCTATTTTTTATTCACAATATTTTTAATATATATTTTTCAAACCCTATTATAAGACATGAATCAATACAAGATAAAGTCTGGGTGGGCTTAACTCAGTTGGTAAGGACAATGCATAATACATGCAAGGTCTGCGGTTCAAACTCTGGACACCACCCAAAAGAAAAATCAATACAAGATAAAATAAAAACATTTGACAAATTACCGAAGTTACAAAGTAAGTTATTTCAAATTGTATCTTAAAGTTAATTGTTATCATAAAAATATCATTAACATTGAAAGTTATTATTTTTAACTAGTTGTTTGGAGTTTTTTTTTTTTT